>Ga0209755_10005260_pt1 | contig 14796 bp, 8 predicted proteins | sample TergutCo191P1_FD_187301 | JGI IMG/M metagenome (GOLD analysis project Ga0209755, IMG submission 187301) | Cornitermes sp. P1 segment gut microbial communities from Petit-Saut dam, French Guiana - Co191P1 (SPAdes) (version 2) | ecosystem: Host-associated > Arthropoda: Insects > Digestive system >... | reverse complement strand
ATCCTCTATACATCTGATAAATTCGAGATTTCGTAGCCGTTTCTTCCTTTTGCCTTAACCCTGTAAAGAGTGGCATCGGCGGCACTGAAAATCGCCGAGTATTCCGGTGGGCTTGAACTGAATGTCGCTATGGCAACGCCAACGCTTGCGCTGATGCCGTCTGCATCTTCTGAACATTTGATTTTGGCAAACTGCTCTTTGATGGCTTTGCACTTTTCTTCCACAATAGCTACGCTTTCAACATCGTCCATGCATAGGGCAAATTCATCGCCACCCAAGCGAGCCACAACTCCCGGCAAACCTTCGAACAATTGCTGCAAAATAGCTGCGGTGCTTTTCAGTATGGAATCACCTTTATCGTGCCCGTAGGTATCATTTACCTGTTTAAAATAATCAACGTCTATGATAAAGAATGCAATTTTCTTTTCTTGGTTTACAGGTCTCAAAATATTTTCCATGGCAATAGTGAAGAAATGCCGATTTTTGAGTTTTGTCAAATCGTCCGTAAAGCTTTTTCTTACAGCTTCGTTAATTTTCCTTTCCATTCTTATAAAACTTTCTATTAAAGCATCATATTCCTTTATATAAGTGAAGCCCAATTCTTCAAAAGATTTATTCTGCAAATTAAAACTATCGGCGGCTTGAATTATTCTTTTTATAGGGTATATGAATACTTTTCTCATTATGAACATTACCGCTAAAAATGCTATAATAACAATAAAAAAACCTACGCCTAAAAGCTGTAAACCAATTTTCTTTATATCTCTGTCTATCTCATTCATCTCCCTGCCTGCGCCGACAAATGCGACAACTTCGTCATTTGAATTTTTAACTGGAGCATAAATGCTGAGAAGCAAGCCGTGATTAGGAACGTAGCTCACAAAAGAAATGCTCTTTTTTCGCCCGCTCTTGAATTTTTTGATCGCATCTATGTTAAAATTTTCCAGGCTCTCTTTTGCCAAAAAATAAGATGCGGAATCATTGCTTCTTGCGGTTAGATAATATTCTATTGAATCGATGTAGTTGATATTTGCAACATAGAGATCCTTTAGCCCGCTTTTCACAAGCATGCTATCGGCCATTCTGTTCCATCTTCTGTGATACCTGTTTTTTTCTTTTCTTTGCAGGTCAACTTCAATGCTGTCGCCGTTTAGGAATCCGGAAAATGTCGAAACAAAACCGGTCATTTGCTCGGTGTTCAATTCCATCAGCGTAAGCCTTGAGTTTTTCAAATTAAAATATAGCAGTACGCCGGCAGCTACCAGCAGTAAAACGAGAATGACAAAAACTATCATGCCGGTAAGGCTTGTGGACTTGGTTTTTGCGCGGAGTAATCTTTGGGTAATGGTCATATAATAATAAATTAGTAAACTTTATTTACTAAATTTAAATTCGGATGCAAAAACCTTTAAAGCATGTCGCAGTAATAATGGATGGGAACGGGCGCTGGGCTAAGTCCAAAGGCTTGGAACGTTTTTTGGGGCACAGGCATGGGACTAGAGCTACGGTAGCAGTTGTTGAAGCTGGGGTAGAGCTTGGACTGGAGCATTTAACCCTTTTTGTTTTTAGCTCGGAGAATTGGCAGCGGCCGACAAAAGAAGTAGAATATCTTATGAATTTGCTTGTGGAGATGATAGCGCAAGAAGTTCCAAAGCTGATGGAAAACAATGTGAAGATGAGCGTTATAGGCAACATGAGCAAGCTGCCAGAAACGCCTCGCCAAAAGCTTGTGGAAGCGGTGGAACAGACTTCTAAAAATTCCGGCATGCAGTTGAACCTGGCAATATCTTATGGCGGAAGAGCGGAAATTGTAGATGCGGCGCGCGCAATCGCAGATGCTGCAAAAAGCGGAAAGTTAAATCCAGAAACTTTGAACGAAGAAGAATTTGCGAAATATTTATATTTAAAAGGCGCTCCGGACCCTGACTTAATTATACGCACAGGCGGCGAATACAGGCTCTCAAATTATTTGCTATGGCAAGCGGCATACAGCGAATTCTTTGTGAGCGACGTGTTATGGCCAAATTTTACAAAAGAAGATTTTGCAAAAGCGATTGAGTTCTACAACACAAGGCAGAGACGGTTTGGGAGGGTGTTATAACTCCATCTTCCCAACAAAAGAAAACCTCGGCACGAACCCATCCTTCAAATCGCCATTCAACGGCCAAGACAAATTCACATGGCTAACTATGCCCTGCACGGATTTTGAAGACGAAGCCCTTAGCCCAATGCCTGCCATATAAATCAAATCTCGCGGCTCAAAAGCTCGCAATTCGTCTGTCGCTTGGCCTGCGGTTAAAAATACAGTGAACGATGGAATCTGAGTCAAGAATTCAAATCCCGGAAAAAATCTTTGCTCCGCTTTAAATGCGAATGTATTTTCTCCTACAAGATAGTGAGAAGGAAATCCCGGGAAAATATTATAACCGTCTAAATATAATTGCTTATTGAAAGCGGAATGTTTTCCGCCTGTTTTTTGCCAGGATTGAATATGCGAACTCAAAACCGAAGACCAGCTCAAACTCGGCTTAAAAATATATTCTCCTAGCAACTCGCTGTTTATATCTCTAACGGTATCGCCGTTATAATAAAAAGCATTTCGTCCGTTAGCTGAAAAATTATGCCCGTTCGTGCCAAACGACAAGCTTGCATTATGCCTGAAATGCCAATCGTTATTATGCGCATCCAGTTCTTCAAAGTTTTTTGAAACAATTGTTTTAATAAAATATCCGCGTTCAACATCTTCCGCCCATTTCACCCTGTGCAAATTATATTTTTTCTCCAAATGAATGCGAGACATAGCCAAAGAAAAACCTATGCGAGAATCTGCATATCGCCAGCTCCTCACGCCTCCGTTTAAAATAGGATGTTCTCCAATCCAATGATAGTCGTATCCTAATCCAATATAGGTTTTAAATGATGAACCGCCAAAAGAACGTTGCAGCCACACAGACAAAGAGTCTTCCCATAAACCTTCCATTATTCCAATTGGCGCAGGATTTTTGCTTTCATAAAATTTTTCATCTCTTTCTTCCCAAAGCCACTCCACATTATACGACCACTGATTTTTTGCGCGGCTTATAAAAGGATAGTTCATGCCAACGCTTCGGGAAAAACCGTCTGAATTTTCGCTTATCAAAAAATTAAATCTATTATGCGGAAAAATAAAATCATCGGTTTTGTAAAGCAAATATTTCAAATCTCTGTCTTCTGTGCGTTTATAAAAAAAACCTACGGTATGTCCCAAGCCCAGCAAATTGCTTTCCAGCAATCCAACTCCCCAAAGCCACTTTTCGCCGGGTTTTCCGAGTGAAATCTCCGGAGCAAAAGTCCAGTTATCGCTGGTCTCTATATGTAGTTCCGTATTTCCAAGCGAGTCTTTTTTGGCTTCTATGCTCGCATCGCTAATGTAGCGCAATTTTCGCAAATTTTTCTCAGTATCTTGTATTTCGGAATACGAAACGGCATCACCTTCTTTAAAAGGGAGCTTTGCTCTGATCACAGATTCTTTTGTCTCTATGTGAAACCAATTCCCTAATTTATACAATTCTCTTTCAAACGGCGTGTGAACTACGGCATCGTCAAAAACATCCTTAGTGTTAATATGAATCTTGGAAATTTTCAGCGAATCTTCTGCGAAAACTGCCTGAACCCCGATTAAGAGGAGCAGCGAGATTAGCAGGATTTTAAAAAAACTCATCTATCTATTTCCGGTATCACCGGGTCAAGCGTTGCCATTATGGTTACCAGATCGGAAATTTTGTGGCCTTTGCTCATTTCATTCAGTGAGAGCAAGTTGGCAAAGCTTGGGCTACGTGTGTGTATGCGATGCGGTTTGTCGCCTTTTTCTGCGACTATGTAAGTTCCGTAAATGCCTTTGGCTGTTTCCACTTGAGTATAGTATCTGCCTTGCGGAAGCTTGTAGCTGGGTTTTGGCGCGCTGCGGTAAGGGCCGCTGGGAAATTTGCTTATGCACTGTTCCAGGATTTTCATGGACTCGTGAATTTCCTGTATTCTAACCACGTAGCGAGCATAGCAATCGCCTTCTGTGGCAACGGGAACATTGAAGTCCAATGAGCTGTAAATTGAATAGGGGTCATTTTTGCGAACATCATAATTTGCGCCGCTGGCTCTTAAAACAGGTCCGCTGCAACCGAGCGCAATAGCTCTTTCTTTTGAAAGAACGCCTACGCCTTGTGAGCGAAACAGAACGATTATATTTTTTGAGAGCAGGGTCTCGTAATCTTGCATTGTGGGCTTAAGGTGTTCCAAAAATGCCTTGACCCTCGGGATAAAGGTATCCGGGACATCTTTAGCGGAGCCGCCGGGCCTAAAATAATTCATGGTAAGTCGCTGGCCGCAAGCTTCTTCAAAAATATCGTGAATCATCTCGCGCTCTTTAAACCCGTATAAAAGCGCGGTTTGCCCTCCCAAATCGCCGCCAAAGCATGCGTAAAAAACCAGATGCGAAGCGATGCGGTTTAGTTCGCAGAGCATAACCCTTATATATTCGCCTCGTTCCGGCACGCCTATTTGCATGGCTTTTTCAATAGCCATGCAAACGCAGTGCCCGTTTTGGTTAGAAGTGAGATAGTCTTGCCTGTCGCTGAGCGGAATGTAATGGATATAGCTTTCGCCTTCAGCCTGTTTTTCCAACCCTCTGTGTATATAGCCCATGTGAGGCACAACTTCAACTATATTTTCGCCATCCAGCCGCAAAACAAGGCGCAGCGCGCCGTGCGTGCTGGGGTGTTGCGGTCCCATATTTACAAAAAATTCCTCTGATCCGCTCGTAAGCGGCGCAAGTTTAAAACCGTGAGGCAGAGGAGTATGGGTGGACATTTGGGAGTAAGATAGAAATTTTCACTCCACAAAAACCTTTCCTCCTGCAATTCTCGAAAAATAATCCGGGTTGTACATCGCTTCCAGCACAAGGCCCGGCCACCGGAATTCACCGGCGAAACTCGGGTGAATCTGCACGGTAAATTCCTTAGCTTGGCCCGGATTAAGGCTGAAGAACCAGTTGACACGGTCATCTCTTATATCCATATAATCATAATCCTCATTGCTCGGCCTTTCGTTGGAAATTTCAAAAGCCGAAGGGAAAACGCTTGATAAAGCCAAGTTTTCAAGGCGAATAGCCGCAAGCGATTTAACCCTGAAAACAATTTTAAACGCTTCGCCCTGATCGAACAGCGAAGGAGCAATTCTCTGCACAATGAGCCCCTTATTCTCCGTTATCATATTGTCTTCCAAAGGCAAGCCCCTTATTTGAAGCTCGGCAAAAACCATTCCGTTCAAAGCGCTCACGGAAATTTCCTCATAACTGCTCACATCAATTTTCATGGAATTCTTAACCACGACTTTTTTCCCATTGTATTGCACCTCAACATTGCCGCTGCCGAACTTATCTTTAAGCGCAGAAAAGGCCAGCAAAGCGAATGCGCTCTCCTGAGTGCTCCACCAACCTCTGGAATTCCACTCTTTTGCAAGCGCTTGGTAAACATCAAGCGCTTCTTTAAACATATTCATCTTTGCCAAAATCAGAGCGACAAGAGCCTGATCTCTCAAACTTGAACCGTAAGTCCCGGAATCCTCCCTGTAATTGCTCAAAACGACTCCGCTAAAATCCAGAACCTGTTTCGCAATGAGCTCTTTTCCCGCAACGTGATAAGCCCCTGCCAATAAATATTTGGAAAGCCAATCCAGCTTTTCCAGACTATTTTCCTTCATCAAATTCATAGCTCCCATTTGCTCTTCGCCGGCCATTGCCAGCAAAAACAATCTATATGCCTGATTGCGGAAATCCTTATTGTATGCTCTTCTAGCCTGCTCCGTTTCCCAGGTTTTCCATGTATTCAAAAGATTTTGCGGAATAGAATATCCGGCATTTTTCGCTTCTAGCATAAAATGCCCTGCATAGCTTGTTGACCAAGGATCTGCGCCTCTGTCGCTTTGGTTTGGCCAGTAAGAAAACCCGTCGCTTATGGAGAATTGCGCAAGGCGCTTAATGCCACTGTTTATGTTATTGGAAACTTCCTGCTTTTTCTTTGAATCCAAGTCCCTGAGCCTCTCTATGTATAATTGAGGGAACATGCTAGAAACAGTTTGCTCCAAACATCCATAAGGATAATTTATCAAGTAATCCAACCGCCCGTCTGTGCCCAAGCTCGGCACAGTGCTTAACACAAGAGTAGCTCTGTGCGTATTGTCAATTCCAAAAGCGTTTATTTTTGTTTCCCAGGTTTCTCCGGTCAAAATCTGTTTGTTCAAAACTTCCGTGTAAATTGTAGATGAACTCATCACGGGTAAATCTATTGTGTCTAAAGCTTTGTATTTGCCGCTCTCCGCTTTAACAATTATCTTTGCAGCACCGAGAACGGGCAATGCTTCTACATCAAAACTGCCGTCGAGCTCACCGGGTTTGCTAAACGAAACGGCAAAGCTGTTTTTGCCTGCGATTTTAAGCTCAGGCGAAACTTGTATGCTAACAACAGCATTCTTCACATCATTGTTCATCGCAAATACGGAAACAGGAACTTTGAATTTATCTCCGGGCTTTGCAACTCTTGGCACGGTGGGCAAAATCATAAGCGGTTGCTTAACTGTTATGTCTGCTTCGTTTTTAGAAAATGCGTTTTGGGAAGCTCCTACCAATTGCGCTCTAACAGAGCCAACGTATTGCGGCATTGTGAATTTAATTTTCTCGGTTTTGCCGGCACTCACTTCACGAACTCCGCTGAACAGCGAAACCGCTTTGAACCTCTGCGCTTTTTGCTGCCCGGCCATGCTCTCTATTTCTTCATCACCGCCTATGGACAAATAAGAATCCATATCCTGCATCAAAGCTCCTATTATTTCATCATAATTATCCGAGCTTATTATTCCCAAAGCAAGTTTCTGAAAATAAAATTTCCAGGGGTCAGGCGTTTTAAAGTTTGTCAAATCAAGCAAGCCCTCGTCCACAACGGCAAGAGTAAAAGACGCGTTTTCCTTTGAATTGTTCGTAACCTCTATGGAAAATTCCTCGCCCGGCTTAATCTCTTTTGGCGTTTTAAGCGCCAAATTCAGTTTTGTGTTTTCATCGTGAACATTAATGGGCAAAATTCCGTAATAGCGCATGGGCTTTTCTCCCTCAACGCTTTTCAACGGCAAAAACAAGCTCACAACGGCGTAAACATTGGGAAGCATATTTTTTGTGGCTATAAAAGAAACTTCATTTTTGCCAGCTTTTGCCTGCACAAGCTTTGTTGCCAAAACTTTATTCGCATGCTCCAAAGTCACAAGAGCATTGCCGTTAGCGGGGGCATCAAAAGAAATCAAAATAGAATCTCCCAAATTGTAAAGAGACTTTTTGCTGATTAAATTCAAATGGCTTGCCTCCGGAATATTCCGCATATTTTCTGCGCCGCCCCAATACGATGCGTAAATAAACTGCGATACGCTGTGCCCTCCCTCAATATCTTCCATTTCAATTACAAGCATGCCGTGGCTGTCCGGCGACCATTTGAATTCTTTTACGGCAGTTCCGCTTTTGATGGTTTCTTCGTGAACAAGGTAAGTTTGCTTTTGCGTTTTAAAATCCCAACGCTCGTTAGAATTGTTTTGCCACCATGAATAATTGCGGTTTTGGTAAATTTTCACGGAAAGATTTCTGCCGGATATCGCTTTTCCGTTTTCGTTGAGCACAATAAACGGAATTCGCAATGCCTCCCCAATGCGCGCCCCGTTCCAGTAATCCCTCTTTTTTAATCCCACAAAAGCCGGATACGGATAAACAACGCTGGAATACCGGCTTTCCGTGAACCCACCGCCGGTTTCGTAAACAGTTGCGTGCACTTTTAAAGTGGCCGCTTCCGGAATGTTTCTATTTGCTACATAAATTGTTTTGTAAATTCCGGCATTGCCTTCGCTGTCCAAATTCCCTTTAAACAGAGTTTCTTCATAGTTTTCTTCAAATTGCGTCATTGGATTCTTGAATATAAAATCCGGGAAGCGTGGGAATTTCAGAGGTTTGCTTTGGAATGAGAAGCTCAGATCTGCTTTTAATCCGGCGGCAGGGGTTCCGAACAAATATTTGCTACTGAATGTTTCATCTATTGTTATTTCTGAGCCAACCATTTTTTCCGGAAGCTCAAGCGAATTTTTTAAGCGGTTGGGCTTAATTGTTTCCACGCTCAGATAATGCTTCCATTCATTTCCGCCGCTTTTTATTGTTGCAATCCATTGGCCTGTTGGCGCATTCAATTCTGTTGGAATATCCAAAGAGAACATGCCGGTTGCGGATGTTTTGGCAGAGCCTTCAAAAACAACGGAGCCCAAAGGATTTTTAACGGAAATAGACATGGGGATATTGGGCAGCGTCCTTGCGATGCCGGCAAGATGAATCGTATCGCCGGGCCTGTGAACTCCTCGTTCCGTATAGCTGAATAGCCTTACTCCATCGTTTTCCCGTATGCCGCCAATATCAAAGCGGCTGGTTTCCCAGTTGTTTTGCGTTAGCTTTAACAAGGCAAGCCCTCTATTTCCTTGCCCTTTTATAATATAGCCGTCTTCTGCGGAAAGAAACGCATATCCGTTCGCATCGGTTTTTTGCTTTGCCAGAACATCGTTTATTTTGCCGTACAATTCCAAAAGCAAGCCGGAAACAGGTTTTGCGCTTTCAACATCGGTTGCCCAAACATGAACTCCGTTGCGTTCTTTTTTCGCAGTCAGCGCAATAGAAGAGGCTATCAAAATTTTTTCCGTGCGCGCATTCCAGTAATTATAATTTTCCGAATCAAGTTTCAAGCTTACAATATATGCTGCTCCGGCTTTTTTCGCAAAGTAGTTGGAAATATCGATTTCTGTTTTCAGCCATTCGTTTCTTCTTAAGGTTTCAAGCTTAATTTCTCCCGAATAAATATTCTTTGCGGTGCGTTCAATGTCGGAAATCCAGTTAGCGGAAGAGCGCAGTTCATTGTTTTGCAAAAAGAATACTAAATTCTGCGGTAAAATTTCCTGTATTTCCAATTTTACCGTTTCCAAATTCATGCTTTGGAATTGCAAGCGTCCTTTGTTTTCCAGCGGCAAAAATAATCCGCTCCCAACCCATTTTATTTCTGGCTCTTCATTGCTAAACGAGAATTCTGAGGTAAAATCATCTTCGGTTTTTGTTCCGTAAGCGCTTGGAAATCCTTTTTCAACTCTCAGTGTGTATTCCGTTTCGTAGGCGAAGTCGCCTTTTATCTTTAAAGTTCTGTTTTTAACCGAAACGGTGTATTTTGCATCAGGTTCCACGCTCACAAATCCTGAAATGTCCATATTTGTCGCAATCGGATCGGAAAAAACAATTTCTTCTCCTCTGAAGCTTACGGCGGCAAAAGTTCCGGCCGCTGGCAATAAAAAGGTTTCTTTAAACGACTTTGCCCAGCTTATCTCCGCGCTTTGATTTTTTCTCGTGCGAAGCACGTTTTCGCTTTCTATTCTGACAAAATCCCCCTGCCCGCCAAATGACATTTTATACGGCATGGCTTTGGAATTGAATTTGAGCGTTAATTCTTTTCGCAACTCTGCGCTATCCGGTTTGTCCGCAAATTTAATCTCCAAAATAAGTTTTGCCGTGTTCACTTTTCCGGTTACCGGCTCAAAGTCTCCGTTTATATCCAGAACTTCATTCGGAATAACTTCAAATTCAAAACTGTAATCATCAACATCAGCAGAATTTCCGAATGCTTTTTTCCCATTGAATTTAGCCTTGTATGCTTGCCCGTTTTTCAAAGGCTCATCCGGCGTAAACTGCAAAAGCGATGTAGTGAGCCACTTGGCTTTGCCTTTTATCGCAGGCTCAAATTCAATCGGATTCGTTTCCAGGATTTCTTCAGGCACATTATTCAAAACCATATTCTGGTTAAATTCAAATTCTATTGCGCTGCGCGAGCTTAAAACAGCAGCTGGCTTTGCAGAGATAAAATCCGCTAGGGTTATGGTTTGCCCAACCAATTCGGCTGCGAGCAAGTTTTGAGAAGTTTGTTTTGTTTGCTCTTTTTGTCCGCAAGAGAGGAAAAAGGGGATTAGCAGGAGGGGTAGAAGTATGGGCATGGGGGTAATATAGTAAACGCTGATTTAGCCGTTAGGCTAGCGGTTACTGGAAATAAACGGCAATTTTGAGCAAATTTAAGCGTTTTCCTCAAAAAAACCGCCTTGTTTGTATATCCTTTTGCAAAATGACAATCATCATTAAAATTGCTATATTTGAATTTCAATAACAATTAAAAATGGAGGTTCATTATGAACTTGATTAAAAAAGCTGCCCTTGCTATGGCGGCTCTCTCGTGCGCCACAACAGTTGCAATCGCCCAGGAAGGCGGCGGCATAAAAATCGGAGCAAGGCTTGGCTACAGCATGCAGAATCCTAGCGATGACTTGGAAGCTATGGCTGTGCTTATGACAGGGGGCTATGCTGTTCCTGAGGTTTCGGCAGGAATGTTGGGTATAAGTGGCGGTATAGTTATCAATATTCCGGCAGGTCCAGTTACCATTGCCCCGGAAATAGCTTTCATGTACAGAAACAATTTTACTGTGAGCCTGACTCCAGTTATGGGCGGCGATAAAATAGAAGCTACTCAAACAGACCTTGCTATAAGCATTCCTTTGCTTGTTAAGTATTCTTTTATAGAAGATGCTTATGCGCAAGCCGGTGTTCAGATAGATATTCCTATCAAAGCTGAAGTGTGCAGTGATGAAACCTCGGATGACCCGGATTTCTCAAAGTGCGAAGAAATGACTGGTACAAAAGACAAGAAAGGCGAAACAAGCTGGAAGAGAGCTTCTGTTGATGTAGGCATAGTTGCTGGTGTTGGCTATATGATCACGCCGAGCTTTGCCGTTGACTTCAGGACTGTTATAGGGATGACAACTCACAGTGAGATGGATATGGGCCTCTTTGGAAAGGTTGATGCAGGTTCAATTACGTCATTCGGCTTAGGCGCAACTTATTTCTTTTAATGCGGGAAATAAGTGGAACCCGATTGTATAGTATAGTAGCGTAAATCTTGTCAAATCTTCTAATGGCTTGGCAAGATAGTTAAAATTTGAGCATTTTTCGGCGTTTTTTACAAAAAACCGCCTAAGGGGTTCTTTTACCCCATTTACAATCATCATTTAAATTGCTATATTTGAATTTCAATAACAATCAAAAATGGAGGTTCATTTTATGAACAAGATTTTTTCAATAGCAACAGTAGTTGCTCTGGTCGCAACCCTTTCTTTTGCCCAAGGTACAAAAATTGGTGTCAGAGCCGGATTCTTTTTTAACGATCCTACCGGAAGTGACAGCAAAGAGTTCGATATGGGCTGGGGAGCTGGAGGAGGTTTGGCAGCAGTTATCCCCATCAGCGGCGACTTATCTGTTCGCACAGGGGTTGAATTCAATTACAGTAAGATGTTTAGCATGGAAATGGATGATGTTGATTATGTTGGGGGTATTCCTATGACTATGAAAATGGAGATGTATGCCAATGAATTTCTCTTGAGCATTCCGGTAATGGCTCAATATGGGATTGGAGATGCATGGGTTGGCGCAGGAGCGCAAATAGGAATTCCTTTTAGCTCTGAAATGCATTCGGAAGTGGAAATGGCAGGAATATCTGTATCGGACTCGAAGAAATTAGATGATAGAGCGTCAGTTGATGTGGGCATTGCTGTTGGTGCAGGCTATAATATAACCCCAAACATAGCAGTTGATTTAAAAGCTGTTATTGGTATGACGAACGTTGCTGATGATGAAAAAATATCATTTAATCAATATGGTTTAGGCCTAACTTACTTCTTTTAATATATGAAAAAAATATCTTATCAAGCCCTCAAGGGCTTGATAAGGTGGTTTACAACATCTCACAAAGCCATAATCTTGCGGCGAGAAAGCCCGGTGCAATGCATGATTTTACTCACGGTATCACCAGCATCTTTCATTGCCTTGGCTACCTGGGTTATGCCTTGGCTTAAATTAGCCATTGGCCTTTTCTATATTAATTCCCTCACATGCTTAAGTCCACATTTATAGGGCTGGATTCTATAGAGAAATTCGGCTGGGAAAAACGTCCGGGGCAGATTTGCCAGTTTTGCAGCAATAATTGCAGCCGGACTATTGTGGTTTTTAGCGATGGCAGAACCCACGTGACAGGCAACCGTTGCGAAAGAGGCGAAGTAATAGCCAGCCAAAACGACTCCGAAACAAAAAAAGCAGTAGCGGAAATCAACCGCAAAATTAATTCAATCCCCGATTTGGCCAGAAAAGCGAATCAACTTCTGATTAAGGATTACAACCCTAAGCTTGTGGGAAGCGGCCAGTGGCTAGTGGCTAGCGGCCAAAAAATAGGCATACCACGCGCTCTGGAGTTTTTTGTCTCCCTGCCGTTTTGGAAAGCGTTTTTCACATCGCTTGGGCTTGAGGTGGTGGTTAGCAGGCAAAGCGATTATAATTTATTCGAAGAAGGGCTGCGCTCGGTTCCCAGCGATACTATTTGCTTCCCGGCGAAATTGATGCACGGGCACGTTGCGGATTTAGTGAAAAAAAAGGTGGATAGAATCTTTCTGCCTGTTATGATTGGAGTTCCAACCGACCACAAAAAATTCAAAGCTACGGCAGTTTGCCCCGTTGTCCAAGGCACGCCGGCTGTAGTCAGAAACATAGACAACCCCGAAGGAAAACACGGCATTGCGGTTGACCAGCCCACATTCCACTGGTATAACGAAGATTTGCGCCGCAGCCAGTGCATAGACTGGTTTCACAAAAACTGGAAAATTCCGAAAAAAATTGTTGATGCTGCGGTTAGCGAAGGCGAAAGCGCATTGCAGAAGTTCAGAGATGCCTTGCAAAGCGAAGGCCAGCGTGTTTTAGATGACGTGCGGGCGAGAGGCGAGTTTGCGGTTGTTGTTGCCGGCAGGCCTTACCACCTTGACCCTTTGGTAAATCACTTGGTGGCAAATCACTTTACGCAAATGGGGATCCCCGTTTTGCCGTTAGAAGCCTTGCCCGGCGTATTTGATCAGGAAATTCCTGCGAACACAAGAATGGAAACACTGAACTCTTTCCACATGAGAATGCTTGGAGCCACGCTTTTGGCAACAAAAGACCCGAGCATAGAATTAGTTCAAATAGTAAGCTTTGGCTGTGGGCACGATGCCATCCTTTCTGATGAAATGGTGCGGATTTTACAGGAACGCTCGGAAAAGGAATTGCTTATGCTGAAGCTGGATGAGGGCGATGTAAGAGGCCCGGTTAGCATTCGCATTAAAAGTTTTATTGAGACGGTAAAAGTGCGGCGCAGCATGAGCGCTCGCAATGGAATGCACATGCCTCGGCCGCTATTTCCGGTGCCTTATGCGAAAGGAGACGGTGAAAAACGCATTGTGCTGATTCCTAATTTAAGCCCGGCTTTCAGCCTTTTGTGCGCAAAGGTTATGGAAAGGCAAGGTTTTAGAACGGAGATTTTGCCTTTGGCAGATAAGAGAGCCTTTGAGCTCGGCAAAAAATATGTGCATAATGATATTTGTTTTCCTGCTCAGGTGAATATAGGCGAGGGGTTGCTTTGGCTGGAGCGTCATCCGGAAGTTAGCCAAGACGAGGTGTGCATGGGCTTGGCAAAGAACTGCGAGAACTGCCGTGCCGGCCAATATGCTGTTACGTGCCGCAAAGCCCTTGACGAGGCCGGCTACCCGAACGTGCCTATTTTAACGACAGGCACAGACAATAAAAATATGCACCCTGGTTTCAACGCCGGCATAGATTTCCGAGTGCACATGCTTTGGGGCATGGCTATAATGGACTGCGTAGAAATTATGTTCCGTGCCATCCGTCCTTATGAAAAGAATCACGGCGAATCCATGAGGGTCTATAATTATTGGATTAAAGAGATTATGCTGGAGGCGGCCGGCAATATTCGCGGCGCTATGAAAAAGCTGGAACAGGCAATTGGGGAGTTCAACAAAATAGAAGCCGATATATCTGTTCGCAAGCCGAGAGTTGCTGTGCTTGGCGAGATTTTGATGAAGTATCATCCGAGTGCCAACGGTTTTGTTGAGGAGTATCTTTTTGAGCACGGAATGGAAGTTGTGCAGCCCGGGATGTTAGATTTTTTCAGGGTTGGCGAGCTTGTTAGGATGGAAAAGGTTAAGCGTGGGCTTATAGCCCATCCTTTTATGAATTGGATAATAGGCGGGATTTCCGCAAAGCTTTTTTCAAAGGCGGCCGGTGATGTTGAAAAAAAGTTTAAGAAGTTCAAATTTTACGAGCATCATGCGACATGCTATGAAATGGCAGATATTATTGAAAAGACCGGAATGTTGGATAAAACTTATATTACGGGCGAGGGCTGGCTTATTCCCGGGGAAATTCTCTCTTTGGCGGAACACGGCGTTAACAGTTTTGTTATAGTTCAGCCTTTTGCCTGCCTTGCCAACCACATTTCCGGCCGTGGCTTAACCAAAGCGGTAAAGTCAGAATACCCTCATATACAGGTTCTAAGCCTGGATTACGACCCGGACACAAGCTTTGCCAACATAGAGAATCGTTTGCAAATGCTAATAATAAACGCAAAGGAGCTTGAGCTAGAGAGGCGATAGTCACTGTTTTTACTATAGTAGCCGCTGATTTAGTCGCTTAGTTGAGAATTGAGAGTTGAGAATGGAGAATAATTTTTGCATATAATGGCTAAAATAGCTCAAAAACGAGCTTTGCAGTTTTTTATTCTCAATTCTCCATTCTCAATTCTTCATTAAACCATGAAGTCAGAGTTTATCATTATTTACTATATT
>Ga0209755_10005259_pt1 | contig 14798 bp, 9 predicted proteins | sample TergutCo191P1_FD_187301 | JGI IMG/M metagenome (GOLD analysis project Ga0209755, IMG submission 187301) | Cornitermes sp. P1 segment gut microbial communities from Petit-Saut dam, French Guiana - Co191P1 (SPAdes) (version 2) | ecosystem: Host-associated > Arthropoda: Insects > Digestive system >... | reverse complement strand
CCCCCCCTCTCCAAGGACAGAAAAATTGGGTACAAACGTGCTTCGAGTATCTGGGAATCTTCAACATTTGGGAGATGCAATTCAAGGTCAAATACACCAAACCTGCAGCTAGCTCACTGCATTCTTCACAAGGACAATGCACCCGAAAACAGTGCTTTATGAGTAGCCGAGTTTTCTTTCATGCTAAATGCTTGCCATCCATTTGACTACAAATGCACAGACAGGGTTTAACAAATGCATTAATTCAGAAGGAAAATAGAAGCATGAATATAGCTGCTTACTGTCTGACTAAAGTTAAGTTGAAGAAATCTTTTTCACAGTACAACTTTATGTGTTGTGTCCCACATACAGAATTTTACAGTTTATCAGTCCTGAATCATATTTTAGACCTCCTTGGTCTAAACTGAGAGAGAGATACTGTTTTGTTTGAGATGTTCTCTTCTTCAGTCTACAAGGCACTTGGAATGTATCTAGCTATCACCCATACTTTCATACAATTGTTCACACCTGTAATTTATATTCATACTACAATTTATAATTCCATTTCATACAATCTAATTGTTATGAAATGATTAAAAACTAAATAGGGATAGTTATGATGTACTGTTGTGTCTGAGTGCCTATTTGAAATTTTGGAACTACGTAGTATATATATCCCACTGGACTATCAATTATTCTGGCGGATCTTATGTATTTTTTCCTAGACCAGCTGATAGTGTGTACCTATAAATTAGCTGCAAGTGCTCCTTTCTAACTCATAATTCTCATTTGATTATGCTTAATTTGAGTTGTAAAAGTAGTAGCGAGGTTTACTTGTTTATACTTCTGGCAGTGCTCTGTAGCAATCATGGACACTGACAGAAGTGCTGAATGGTGCTTCTTCCTGTCACAAATTTTAAAATTGTTTCTTGAAAGGAACCACAGCAATATAAGGGAGGAAGATTTGGTGGTTACAGCCATTGGTGTATTCTTGATGTGTGGCAAAAAAAAACCCTAATAACAGATGTATTAAAAAATATTAAGTAGTAGAATATGTGAGGAATATTGGTAGGTTACTTCAGACATCTTGAACAACAGTAATATTCAATTAATGTACTGCACAAATAAATCAACTATTGAAGATTCAAGCCTCCCTGGATGTTATGCCATTTTGACTTGTAAAGAGTTACCAATGTTCCTTCAAAAAACTGGTAGCTATTTATCAGTTCACATGGCATAACATCCCAGAAGACATGAATCCTCAGCAGTAGCGCTGTGAGAAACTCAAATTTCACAAATCAAATACTGCTGCTAATTCTAAATTTTCAACATTTCAGGACTGTACACCTAAAAACAGACATAATTTTAACATTTAGCTGAGATGCTAATGCAGTTTTGATTCACCCTGGGAAGGGATTTATAAATTTAATTCATCCTAAAAATTTCATGATTGTACTTCTATTCTTCAGAGCCTCCAGATATTAGAAATTTTTCTTCAGTTACATAAATATTGGAAATATTTGGCAGGTTAGGCCAGTGGTGATAAAAATATATTGGATTTCAAAGGCACAGAGTCTGAATGTTCTCCAGTGAGTGGCTTAGCTTGCTATTTTAATAGTGTTCCTCAGTCATTCAAAGTAAATGCTGGGACAACATATTCAAGCAAGCCATGATACTCCCACAATTTGCCATTAATCATCACTGAAAACTCAAAAGTATAATGACAAAACATTGTTAATAAAATGAAAATCAAGTGAAACACCGAGTTTATTTCTGGTGTACCTAAGTAATCTGAATTCAGTGTATGTCAGATACATTCAGTGAACATTAGATAAAATGCAGTCCAGTTACATGTTGAATTTCAATTCACAACTGGAAAACTGTGCTTGTAATATGCTTGTTCACCATGACTCTTGAGATGTGAGTTAAGGAGGGTTCTGGAAACAAATGTCTTGTTACAAATTTGGCACTCATATGGTTTCTGACCTGTGTGACACCGTCTGTGGACAACAAGAGTGGAACGCTGTGTGAAGGCCTTCCCACATTGATCACAGGTGTGGGGTTTTTCCCCTGTGTGTATAAGCTGATGTACTTTAAGAGTATACAGAGCACTGAATGCTTTACCACAAACATTACACACATTTGGTTTCTCGCCTGTATGATTTCTTCGATGAAGTTTCAATGTGTCTTTAGTTGAGAAAGCCTTCCCACAGAAGTCACACAAGAATTTTTCCCCTGAGTGAGATTTCACATGCACCAAGAGGGATTTACGGTACTTAAAACTCTTGCTGCACATCTTGCACTCATGAACCTTTTCTGTGGGCTTGGCATCAGGTTCATGGGTCTTCTTGTGAGCCATCAAGCTATTTTTGGACGTGTAGGCTTTCCCACAGATGTCACACATGTAAGGTTTTTCACCAGTGTGTATATTTTTATGTTCTCGGAACTCAAAACTTGAGAAAAAACCCTTGCCACAGACATCACACTTAAACATATAATCACCCAGATGTCTTTTCTGATGAGTCTCCAGGCATGCTTTATGCATGGTTGCATAACCACAGACATCACATACATGATTCTTCTCACCCTGATGAATCTTTTTATGCTTTGTAACTTCGTATGATCTTTTAAATTTACGACCACAGATGTCACATTCAAATGGACGATCTTCACTATGACTGCCCATGTGACGCTTGAGCAGTTTCTTGGAAAGACATTCCTTGCCACATGTTTCACATCTGAACTCGTTCTTGCCATTGTGACACTTCATGTGTATTTTTAGCCTTGTTTTTGTGTTAAACTGCAATTTGCAGAGAATGCAAATGTGTGGTTTTACTCCAGTGTGCATATTTTTATGAAGAACCATTTCATCCACAGAAAATAACTCACCACACACTTTGCACTTTTCAATGTCCTTTTTCTTACTTTTAAGATCTGACATGGATGACAAGGATAATCCCCTGGCTTGTGGACAGCTGCCTTTCCTCCAAAGTTGTGCATGCTTATTGTGCATGTATTTAGCTGACCTGAAAGAGACAGAAATTTTAAATTGAGTGTTTTTTTCATTTGTTTGCTTGGTTGTTTGTATGTTTGCAGTGTTGGTAATAAATGATACCTATATTATATGACATAGCAAACAGTTTACAGCATCAGAAGGAATGCTATTAAGCATGCAGCTAAAAGAGGATTTGTAAAGTTTTAGAACCAGCAAGATATGTTTTATTTATATAATACCTTTGCTGTGTGTGAGGATTTAGGTAGCCTGGAAAACTAAAATAAATTCCCAGTTCTTTAGTTAAGATTCCAGAGTAGTGGTTGTTTTAGAAACCATCAGCAGATAAATACATATAATCATAGTTACAGTTGAAAATCCTGATTAGCATGTACTGCTCATGCTCTGATGGATGCATAACGAACACAATAATCCAATAACTAATCATTTTCAGAGATAAGTAAAGGGAACAAGGCAGCAATATTAATCACAATCTTTATGTATAAAAGCAGCTGAAAATTTCTTGTCATGTATATTGCAGACCGCTGAATTTTCTTATCCTTACTGCTGGACAAACAGTCAGAACTTGAACTCAATAACTCACCTCTTTACAGTGCTGATGTCTGAAAATTTGTGATGTTTTGCTTTTGTGCTGAGGATTAAGGACTTGGGAAAACTGACAGGATTCATCAGAACAGTTTCCCCAGGAATATAAATCAGTAAGTCAGGTGAAACAAAGTAAGATTGAACCCTTAATTGTTTATTCCAGAAACATCAAAACATGAACATAAATTAAGTGTTCAATGTAGTACCTCCCAGCTGAACACATTTATACCAAAGAATGACAAACTTCTTGATTATATAAAATTAAATTTTTGGTAGAGAATGTAAAGGTGTAAGTTCTGTCAAGCTTAGCAACTTGATCATGGCTTCTTATTTGCTTTCAAACAAGTAAGGAGTTTTGGTATATGGACAGAAAATTCCAATGAATTTAGGTTTGCTGAGTGGTCAATGATGTTAAAAGTGCAGGAATTGTTTTGATTCAGCTAGGAAAAAGAAAGTGGGTATGCATAACCAGTATCAAGCAATACACTTTTAATACCAGATAATTATGTACCCTGAAAACAGAAGATGGGAGTTGTGACTAAAAGGTCTCAAATCTCAAAAATTATAGAAATTTCAAAAGCACTTATAATATACATTGCATATACATTGATCTCAAAAAGTACTGAAAAATGGCCTAACATACCGTATGCTGGTCTCTGTGTGGAAATTCAAATGTTTGTGTTAAGCAAGTGAAACTCCAGCCAGCAGGAGATACACTTAGAATTTAAGGGTAACTATGACAACTCCATATAAATGGGCTGCAGTTTCCCAGAAATTTCTTATTCAAGAATATGATATGTGTTAATTTGTATCTAACTTAACAGTAATGAATCAAGCACACTGAACAGATGCAATGGAACATAGATGAACTGGCTAACAGTGACAGAAATAGTTGAAATGTGGCTCTTTCCACAATGTGGGAACTTTAACTCAGGTCTGCTGTGTGCTAGTTTCAGTAGCCACACCACATTGAGTTTTAAGATGAAATACTTGCAGCAAAGTTTCAACAGACTAGTTCATCATGAGCATGGTATGTTATTTGTATTATCTCAACAACTGTTCAAAGAAGCTATATTATAAATGTATGAACTGTAATTCTATCTGCTGATTTATGTGTGTGTGTGTGTGAAAAGTGGTTTTTCACTCTAACAAATAAACGGAAAGCAAGCAACTCAGCAAAAAAAAGGATGTAACTTGAAAAATGGAGAAAGTACAAAAAGATAAAATTCTTCACCCATTTGGATAAATAAATCGAGTATGTTGATGGGCAGGGCAAAAAAAAAAAAGTATTACTGTAAGATGAAATGAAGCTAACAAATTTTTGCAGGGATGTCATGTGGAATGGAGCCAGCTGGAAGGTAAGAATAAATTGAACTGGCAAAGTACATTACCCAGATATTTTCATTTGTCTTAGAGATGATGTACATTTAGGTTCCACAATTTCAGGAAGCTAATTAATTCCTTATAAGACACGTGAATATGGAAATGAGAATAACTTTGTAACAAAGACTGCATGGCCAGAGTTCAAATAGTAAGTTTTATACACAATATTAAACACATCAACATAAATTAAACGTAAATTATGTTTGGAGTGCACCACCCTTTCCTAAAGAGAAGCAGCAGCCTTTATCATGACACCTCTGGTGCGTGTTAAGCAACGTCTTTGACACAAAGCCCTTGCTGCAGATCCGGCACTGGTAGGGTCTCTGACCTGTGTGATAGCGTTTGTGCACAACCAGAGTAGAGCGTTGAGTGAATGACTTGCCACAGATGTCACAGGAGTGGGGTTTCTGTCCTGTATGGGTAAGCTGATGTACTTTAAGTGTGAAGCTCTTGGTGAATGCCTTCCCACACACAGTGCAGATACATGGTTTCTCCCCTGTGTGTAGGCGTCTGTGCAGTTTGAGTGAACGGCTGTTGGTCAGTGATTTTCCACAAACATCACATAAGTACTGAGTTTCACCTGTGTGGGAACTGAGATGTGACAAGAGATTCTTCTTGTAAGGGAAACTTTTCCCACAGGTCTCACACTGGAAGCGCTTAGCATCCTTCTGTGCATCTGGGTGGTTTGTCCGCTGATGTGTGAGCAAGTTGGCCTTGTACAGGAATGCCTTGCCACATATGTCACACTGATGGGGCTTCTCACCTGTGTGAACATTGCTATGAGCCTGCAGTTCAAAATTTGTGTAAAATCCTTTACCACATAAGTGACACTTGAAACGGAATTCACTGAAATGTCTCTTTTGGTGGATCTCTAAGTAAGCTTTGTACATTGTAGCATAGCCACAAATATCACAGACATGGCTTTTGGTACCAGTGTGCACTTTCTTGTGGCCTGTGAGTTCATACTTCCGTTTGTATGATTTATTGCAAATCTCACACGTGTATGGACGTTCTTTAGTGTGTGTTTTCATATGGCTTGTGAGCTGTTTGTTCGTTAAAAATACCTTATCACAAGAAGCACAGTTGAATACCTTCGGAGACACATGTGTTTTTAGATGAGAGTCTAGTTTTGCTGTGCTCTTGTATGCCTTACCACACGTAGAACATTTTATAGGCTCTGACGATACACAGTCACTTGTACGAAGAATGTCTTGATGTCTGCCATGCACCTTCCCACAGTCCTTGATCTTCTTGTTTCCTTGGGCAGGCTCACTTCTTGGTTTGGAAGGTGTTTTAGTTCTGAGGGTATTGTCTTCCTTGGAGCCACTTAGACTCCTTCCAAGACCCTGACTTCCAGACCTAGAAATAAAGATAATCTGATTCATCCCTCAGCTTGCATCAGTTACTAGACAATGTAAATTTAAACTGTAACTCCATAAATCAGAATTACTTAAGCAGTTCATACCCAGTCAATTTATGAATCTCCTGTTATCATGGAAAATGACTATTATCACAGAAGTCCACAATTAGATACTATCCTTTGTCACTACAGACCGTTTTACATTTCATAATCTATTCCTCCTAGGTTGTTCTACACATATGCTATATTGGTGAGGTAGTTTCTTCTCATATGTATCTGTATCAAAATGGTATATGCATATCTTATTTACCATATTCATCATCCTTAATTTCCTCACCATATTACTCGTAAAATGTGAGGAGTGTAAACTCTGACACTCCTCAATATGCACTTATTTGTATTCTTATCTACTTTCTTTCTCCTTACTTGCCCAGATATTCTCAGACCATCTAATTCCTTCTCCAGAGTTGGATATATTCACCACAACATAGAATGAGATATAATCACCATGACATAAAACAACAAGTAAGAATATTATAATGTAATATACAAATGCATATCTGCTCTTTGAAGTAATTGATATGGGATGCATGGAGCACACTGAATTTCTGAGCTTTCAGTTTTCTTGAATGTAACGTTTTGAAGCTGTTACATATTTACATGTTACAGAAAGACATTTTAAGGCACTGAGATTACAATTACAATTACAACTTGCACACAAACACCGTGTTTTAATATGAAAAATTATTTTTATTTCCTACATGTTCCACTTTTTTGCAAAACAGGGAAGCAATGATCTTTCGCCACACATTCATATGGTTGAAAGCAAGGAAGCTGTTACTGTAATGAAATAAACCCCTTCTGCTACTTTACATGGAAGTTCTTTTATAATGATTTAACACTAGATATGTTTGTCCAATCAGAATTTATTGTCCCGTCTACTTGTGTCCTTGGGAGGTTCAACCTCACGACATTGTATGATGTTGAAGGTAGTAAATTGCATAAAAAATTGTTACTTAATATGGTGTCTTTGTGTCCTGTCCAGCAGCACTTAAATCTCACATTATAGTGTAAAAGTAAGTAGAGGTAAAGTTGTCCCTCTAAGTGCCATGAAGGCATATGGGGGATGGAGGTATTGGTTATCTACTTCTTTACCTCAGCAGCAGATGGAAATGAGTGTTCCATCGCAAGTTCTGGCCACTTTATCCTGGGGAAAGACAGCCTGTACCCAGAGAACATGCAGCTTAGTGGACCCCAGTGCCATTCTGCACACTTTGGCGAAGAGAAAGAAACCTCTTACCCTTGCCACATATGCAGCCACTGTTCCTCTGGTGTACAGCCTGTAGCCTAGTCACTATACTGATTATGTTATTCTGGTTCCTTAATGGTGCAGGGCAGTTGAATATTAAAGTAGTGATCCAAACACATAATTATTACTTGCCTCATACTAGATGAGCAGAAAATATAGAATTTGAGACTTCAATGAAGAAATGACAAAGACATTGGTTTCATACACTGAGAGCAGAACATGAATGGCTTTTGTGTGAACTGTATCCTGAGGATATTGCATGGACTTCAGATGTGGGTAGCAATAAGAGGCTGGAGAAGAATGCATAATGAGGAACTTAATGATTTAAACTAATTGCTGGATATCCCTAAGTTGACCAAAAAAGGAGAATGAGACAGATAAGGCAAGCTGCATGAATGGGACTGAAGTGAAATGAATACAAAAGTTTGGTAGGAAAATGTATTATGCACAGCAGAGCAGATGCACCATCCAAATTAATCATCATCTCATTTTGTTTGACACTGAATTATCTCTGTGCCCAAACAGCATTTTCAAATAACATATGTACCAGCCAGCCTTCAATAAAAGTAGCTTAGTAAATGAATTCTGTAGAAATGTAACTGTCTCACAATGCTGTGATGTACCATAGGTGATTCAATGTAACTTTTTGCAGCTAGAAACAGCGCTGTCTTAATTAGCAACCAGTTTCATAATTTAGCACAGAGATATTATAACATGTCATAATGCTAACCAAACATTGTTACATAGTCAATAATACAGATCCAAATTCTAATGTATGCCATAAATGTTGATTAAACTTTATCATATTTTTGACTAGTTTTTTTATGAAGGTGATGGTTATGTTGTAAGTTATTCACATGTTATGAAAATCATAGGTATATCTGACAAATTATGCAGTGAAATCAGAGGTTGCTAATTAAAGAAATCTGGAAATTGTGCAAGGGGAACAAATGTGACTATTCTGAGATATGAGGGAATGGAAAGAAACCAAGAAAAACAAATTACACACTGTAACTTGGCCATTGTGTACTGAATAGAAACGAATAGTGATACACCTCAGGTAACTTGTTTCTTCTTCAGTGTTACCCCTTGGTTAATCACATGGCTATTTCTGGCACATACAAGGTGGCTGTTCCTGTCCTCCATCATATACAAATTATACTACATAATTATTATGTATATTACCTGGCTCTTGAAGTGCTGTTCTATTTGCTTTCTCCCATTAGAAATACAATACAATAATACTTCTATTACTCATTCACCTCAATCCAAATTTTTTTTACATCAAAGAACAAATAATCTTGTATTCAAAACCAAAATAACCCACTTGCCGACACATAATTCAATGGAACATGAAACTGGAGTAATGTACCACTCTGATATAAATAATCAAATTGACTACAGTATTGTATAATTACAGAAAGTTATGTAACTAGTATCATCATGGGGTACAAATCCATTCAAACTGCTTTGCCATACACAATGGCTGAGATAAATGACTAGTAACACCAAACCTTCCTTCCACTGCATTAGCTTGAAAAATGCACGAATGAACAGAAGTCTGCATCATCATTAAACATAAAATTTTCTAATAAAGTTACTGTTTCACCTCCTCTGTATAATTACAGGTTAATATGTTCAATGCATAGGAGAAATTTCCTCTGTACCTTCTACCAACAGTTGGAAAAATTTAAGACTGCATTATACTCAAAATAACATATGTCATGTGAAGGTTAGTAATGTGGTATACAAAGTATACACAAAGATTCAGGAGTGAAAGGTAATAAATGGTGATGACCAGCAACACAAATGTTGGTATGAAAAGTGAGGTTAATCAAATATTCCATTTCTTAATAACATGTGTGTGAAAATAGGAACAGTAGGGGCACTGGTACCCACCTTATTTGTGAATGACAAAAAATTAAAGGATCCAACAGAAGTGGCCAATACCATCAATAATTCCTTTATAACAAGTATTGAAAAATTAAACATTCAATAAATAGAGAAAGGAGATGATACCTCTATTCTAAAAGACTATTTCCTCGAAACTTCCCCAACATAAAAATAATCCCCATCACTGAAGCTGAGACAAAAAGTTTAAAACATTCCCTAAAACCAAAAAAAATCATCAGGTTATGGGGAAATAGTAAAATATTAAACGCTTGTGCATCTCGCATTACATTACATTTATAATCACTCACTATTTACAGGTATTATTCCTGACCGTCTTGATATTGCAGTAGTTAAACCACTTTATAAGAAGAGAGGCAAAACTAGCATGACAAATTACAGGTCTGTCTCATTATTAACGGTTCTTTCTAAGGTACTGAAGAAAGCTATGCACGGTAGATTAAGCCAGCATTTGCATAAAAAAAACATACTGATCACAGAACTGTGTGGTTTCAGGAAAGGGATATCAACTGAAGATGCTGCTTTCAGACTCACTGATAGTGTATTCAAACCTATTAACCACAAAATGCATGTTGGAGGAATTTTCTGTGATTTGGCAGAGGCTTTTAATTGCATGAATCATGAAAGTTTGTTAACTAAATTACATTCCTATGGAATTAAAGGCATATTTATAGACTGAGTCAAGTCCTTTTTAACTAATAGAAGATAGAAAGTAGATGTAACATCACCTAATTCATCCCACATTTTTTCTCTGACCGGGGTATATTGAAACGTGGAGTTCCCCAAGGATCAATTCAAGGCTTCTGTTGTTTTCTATATATATAAATGATGGTCTTTTAGCAGAAATTTCGAAGATTTCTATTCATTGCAAATTTAATTCTATCTCGTAAGACTCGTTTGCTGCTAATAATTTAGTTCTAAATTTGGATAAAAAGAAAATAATTAAATTCACAACAAAGAATTCAGCACATTCTACATTACATTTGGGTTATAAAAAAAAGTACATTGAACAGACAGTGAATACAAAATTTCTTGTTTTACAAATTGATAACCACATAAACTGGAAGAACCATATTGAGGAAATGATTCCAAAGTTAAGTGAAGCATGTTATGCCATTAGGTCAGTGGTCCATATCAATAATATTAACTCTCAAATCAATTTACTATGCATACTTTCATTGTATTATAAAATATGGAATAATCTTTTGGGGTAATTCTTCAACAGTGGGAAGATGTTCACTTTACAAAAGAAAAACATCTGAATTATGGCTGGTGCATAACCCAGAACCTCATGTAGAAGTCTATTTTATCAATTAGAGATTCTGCTTGTTTAATGACAGTATATACTCATTAAGGTCTCTGTGACGAGCTGATCACTCGTCCAGAGGAGTCCTACCGACTGTGATGTGTCTTGTGTATGATCAAGAAACCTCAAAAATGAGGAGGCCATGGCCCACGTTGGGCTGCAGCGCCACAGGAAACATATACTCATTAAAGAGCTTCATTATCAATAATCAGAACATTATTCAAACAAATTCATCTATAAACAATATAAATACAAGGAATAAGCATTATATTCACAGACCAAATGCAAACCTATCTTGTTTTCAAAAAAGTACATTCCATGCTGGCATAAAAATTTTCAACAGTTTACCACCTAGCCTGACTTTACAGCAACCTTCAGAAAATACCTACATACAAATTCCTTCTGCACTGGAGATGCATTTTTTATGTGTACAGATGATTTGTAATACTGTTTTTGTAGAATGTTTGCAGTATTTTTTACTGTAAATTTTGTATATTCTGTGTATTTATGATTTTTTCCATATTGTATTGTCTTTATGACACACTTATGGATCCATGAAATGTGTATGTATATATGTGTGTATGTAACCATGTCCATGTAACAAAATTCTGGACATGAAATATGCTGTCTGCATTAAGCACACACACAAAGAAGACTGTGTCAAGAAACATGCCTGTATGTCTTGTTTAGAAGTAAATTATTCTCCATAAAACTTGACAGAAAAGTGTAATACATCTTAATTTTTTTGAAGGCATGGCTGCTGTTGCAATGTGTCAATTTGTTTTAAATCTTTCCAAAGCTCTATTCCATAGCTTATATTGCATATTCCTACAATTAACCAATTTATTTTCATAATTTTAATGCTGTATTCAGGAACTACTAATTCTTAAATTTCATGGTCTATATATAAGAAAAGTCTTTAAGAATGCAAACAAGTCAAAAAACCAAGATAGAACATGAATTTTGAGGTTATTACAGCAGTATAATTGAGGATACCAGTCTTCAGGATGTTATGCTGTGTCACTGAATAAGTGGTTCCAACATTTGAAAGAAATGTTGTCATCTTCATTTTCAAGAAGGATTTCAAAGCAGGTTAAGGAGCAGGAATGTACAGGCAAGGTGTGACTAGTACCAACTGGATGGAAACATTGCAAGCCAATGGGAAAGTGTGTGAGAGTAGTGGATATAAAAACTGGTGAGGCCCTGAAAATGGCTCAAGACAGCATGTTATTGAAGCGATAATATTAGAAGTGTCAAATATATTCTAGTAATCAAGGTAAGAATAAAATTATAGTGAACAGTCCTTTGGTGCATTCTTACTAGGCAAAGGTTATGAATTTATATCAGTTTCATTGGTTTCTTGATTTGTGACTTAACTTCTTCAGTATCCTGTTGTGTATTCTGCAGTCCTTTGCATCACGTTACTGTAATAATCGGTTCTCTGCCCCGTGACTGCAGCTTTATTTCATGGAATCCCTTAAGCAGAAGAATTTACTGAATTTCTACACTGCATGGCTGCATTTGTACAAAATTGGTATTGAAAGAAGGAAGTAGAATGCCACACAAAAAGTCAATCCATTGGTAACATGGAGTGTGTTCAGCAAGCGATTTTGTGTGAGTCATGTGTAAAACATCTAGCAGCAAAGATGAATAATTTGTGAGTGCAATGCACACTCATGACTGCAACTCAGAATACATCTAATCATATACCTCCAGTTATGTAGTAAAATAACCATGGCACACACACATACACACACACACACACGCACACTCACAGCATTATACTGACTGCTTTAATGAGATGGGGAATATTGAATGATAAGGGAGAAACTGGCATGCATTTGTGCTGAAAAAGTAACTTCAGTCACATATCAATGTTTTAATAGTATGAAAACCAATAAAATAAAAATAAGTTAACATAATACTATTATATCACTCATGAATTTTGCAAACATTTGATCATTATATACTTAACAAAGGAAATCTCATGAATGGACTAACTGCTATTAGTCATGCTATGAGTGTTCAAATGTAGATATTCAGTTCTGCATAATATGACTTCAAGGAACAGTAATCATTTTCACAGGTGAAAAAAACATGCCTGGTCATGACTCTTCTGATGAGTATTGAGCAATGTCTTGGACACAAAGCCCCTGTTGCATATCTGACACTGGTAGGGTCTCTGCCCAGTGTGATAGCGTTTATGCACAACCAAAGTGGAACGCTGTGTAAATGACTTGCCACATATGTCACATGAATGGGGTTTCTGCCCTGTATGGGTAAGCTGATGCACTTTAAGAGTGAAGCTCTTGGTAAATGCCTTCCCACACACAGTGCAGATACATGGTTTCTCCCCTGTATGTAACCGTTTGTGGGCCTTGAGAGACATGCTGCTCGAAAGGGCTTTTCCACATACATCACAGATGAACTTCAACTCCCTTGTGTGTGTGTTCATGTGCGATGTCAGTGAGCTTTTAAATGGGAAGTTTTTACCACACACACTGCACTGGTAATGCTTTGAGTCCTTTCCAGGGTGGTTGCTTCTTTGGTGTTTCCACAGGTTAGATTTGTAGAGAAATGCCTTGCCACATATGTCACACTGATGTGGCTTCTCATTTGTGTGGAAGTTCTTGTGTCCCTGCAACTCTGAGTTTGTGTAGAATCCCTTCTTACAAATCTCACATGTAAACCTGAACTCATTAAGGTGTCTCTTGTGATGAACCTCCAAGTTGGCTTTGTACAATGTTGAAAATCCACAGATGTCACACTCATGTTTGCTGTCTGAAGTATGGACAATCTTCTTATGGCCTGTGAGCTCATATTTGCGTTTGTAAGTTTTATGACAAATGTCACATGTGTATGGACGTTCCTTGCCGTGGGTCTTGATGTGATTTCGTAGGTGCTGATTTGAGAAAAACATTTTCTCACATGCCTCACACTTGTATTCTTTCTGAGGCACATGATTCTTCATATGTTGTTTTAGCTCTGAGTTTGTGTGGAAGATCACTCCACAGGAAGCACATCTGAATTCCTTGGGAGTTCTGTGAATTTTCATATGCGATATGAGTTTACTCTTGAGTAAAAAAGTCTTGTTGCAGGACAAACAGGACAGTGATTTGTGAGTCTGTTTGTGGCACACAAGCTCCCATCTGTGAACACTTTCTCCACATTCATCACACTTCATCATTTTCTGGTTGCTTCTGAGATTTTTCACATACATTTTCTGGCTTTTGGATGTAGGGCCAATTTTGTCCTTGGTTTTAATTTCCTTGCCTCCAGATTTTCCGAAACTTGCAGACCTAGAAACAAGATAAACAAAACTGATCCAGCTTATAAAAATAAAACGGTGTACTATTCTCATGCAATAATCACTCCTTTCAAATGCACACTTGTGTGTAAAGCTGCCTGTTTCATGTTTCAAAATAAACTAATTCAAAAACTTCCCTCTTAAAATAACACAACGTAACATTTTTAGTCATAGGCCCACACTCAGAAAAACAATCATGAGTAATCTATGTGCTGTGAATCACAGAGCTGGGCACATACAGTCCTTAGCAAGCAGTTTTTTTCTTCCAAAGTTTTCAATTCGTAAACGCCAATCTATGAATGTTGGTCATGTGATCAGATATTACTACACCAGTTACTGAGTCTACAATTCTTTGTATGAATGTATGTATGGCCACATTAAATTCAGTACATCTGTCTGTCTTGTACTGTAATCTCCCTTATTTTTCTGTATGCAATTTGCCACACACAAAACACTGACTGTAGACAAGGAATATGAGGAAGCACTGATGGGGTACTCAAATAAATGATGTCAGCAGAGAACCTTAAATTAAATTAATAATACAAGTAACAATTTATTATCACATTATTGAAACAGAAATAATACAATACTGACAGTTCTTTGTTGGAACACACACACACACACACACTCACACACACATACATA
>Ga0209755_10005258_pt1 | contig 14799 bp, 6 predicted proteins | sample TergutCo191P1_FD_187301 | JGI IMG/M metagenome (GOLD analysis project Ga0209755, IMG submission 187301) | Cornitermes sp. P1 segment gut microbial communities from Petit-Saut dam, French Guiana - Co191P1 (SPAdes) (version 2) | ecosystem: Host-associated > Arthropoda: Insects > Digestive system >... | reverse complement strand
CACACAGTACAACCCCCACACACACACAGACACGCACACATTACAAAACTCCCACACACACACACATACACACACACAGACAAATTAAAAAACCCCCCTCCTCACACACACACACATTTCTCTCTGTTCATCAGTCTAATAAGTGACTGTTACTGGTTCAGTAATCGACCAAGAAGAGTGTCAGGTGGGTGACACTAAATTGTTCTTGGTGTCATGGTATGAAAACAATTTAGGGACTTTATGTGCTGCAAAATCTTCAGATGTTAATACACTTCATTGGTTTTTTACATTGTGTAAGTACTTTGTACAGGTAAAATATTCAGATAACTGCTGCCATTGTTTTGTGCTACTTGCATGATGCTCAGTAATAACAAAGCATAACTGCCATGAAAATATGTCAGTCCTGCACAAATGAAATATTTACAGTATTTGGTGTAACCTTGTTGCTGGGAACATAGAGTGCTCAGTTTTCAAGCTTGATAATGTACGGAGGAGGCAGTGATTGCAGCACGCACACGCACACACACACACACACACACAAATACGGGGTAAGTTGCGTGAATGTGGTAATTACTGTGAAATCCGCCTCTGTGATCAAAATGAATGTTAAATTATTCCACTGTTTCATATGACAATTTCAGTTCTTAGACAAAGGTGGTTGTTACAGATTTATGGTACTGCTAGTGTAACATCAGAAGAAGATGAAATAATGAAGAAAGAGAGAGAAATCTTAGAAATTCTTGAGAAGGAAGAACAGTGGAGATACAGCAGTAACACCAATTCTGGAGGAAAGGGTATTGGTGAGTAATGGAATCATATTTTATGTAGTTTTTTGTTATGTAATGCTGTATTAAGTTGTTTTTCAACATCAAGGGAGTCCTTTGCCATTGCTTATGCATAATGTAACAATACAACTTATTTTAACCCCATCAGTTCCATCCTCAGTGCACTGTATAGACCTGTAATTCACCAAGTACTGCCAGCCTCGGTTGACTCTGTGGTCATCATTTTGTTTAACAGTATGGTCAATTTAAAACTCATCCATCTGGGGTAGTAGTTGGACCTTAAAACCCCAGTGTCATTGAAGGGTTAATCTCTGTAGTATATCCTCGTATTCTTGGGTTTCAGTTATTGTATTTTGTCTCGTCGTATGGAATTGACAGTGACAGATAGAAATCAAATTTCTGTGGCTGGAAAAAGAATAAGACTGCTTGGTTTTTGTCCATGTACATTGATATACAGTAAGGCTGAAGATAAATAATTGTAAAACAAAACACAAACAAAAACATGTTCCCATTTAACATTTCACACCACTTTTGATCTTCAGCATGTGTTGTATCATGAAAATAATTATTTCCAGAGCAAGAAATGAGGTCTCCAGACCCAGAGTCCAGTGGTTAGTATTCAGTATTTGTAGTGTACTGAGCTATTATAATGATTCAGAAAATCCCAAGATGAGTGAACATGGTACTGCTGGCAAGATGAAACACATAACATTAACGATTCTTCTGTGACTTGAAGTAATTTGGAGGTTTGAATGTGGTGAAAGCCGAAGTGCCCCTGTGGCTTCATACAACACTTGATTGTCAACTCTTTATGATGTAAATAAACAGAATGGCCAGTTACGATTGATGATTGTGGCATATGAAAATGTGAAGGATATTTTCATGTGACAGGCATTGAAACTGCCTAAATTAGTGCACTTTGACGGAGTGCTGTGTAAGTGGTTTACAGCACTATGTTCATGTGTTTGGGGGGGGGACAATTGAACATACAAACAAACCCTGAGACTGGCCTATGATAATTGAAAAAGCTAAGTCTCTTTAAGATGAAATGAAGTAACTGACAAATACACACATTCTCTGAGGACTGGCTGCAAAATTTAGTTACTGTCTGATAATTTGGAATATTTGATAATCTGGCATCTGTCCAGTCCCATGGATTCTGGGTCAGGGGAGTTCTAGTAAACATGCACAAGGCATTTGACCTGAAAAAACTTTATGGAGTTCATATTAATCAGTGGGAGGGGTGTATGTGGTTGTCTTATAGTTATTTTTACCCTCTATATCTCGTCTATTTTCCTTTGGCACTTTGTGGTCAGTTGTCCTCAATCCTGTAGAGGAAGAGACCATATTCCAGAGTACAACACAAGGGGGATGGTTATATGTGTATTTCAGTTTTTCTGATTGTAGATGGGACAAAACATTTGATTGCTGACCATCATTAGCCAGATTTAATCAGTTTTTATTTTCTTTCTGAATTTAATTTTGAATTGCTGTTGTGATTCCTAAATATTAGAAGGTATAAATAAAACAAAATGAAATACATTTGACAGGAACAGCTCTGTTCTATGCAGTGACACTTCAGCTGACCTGTGTGCTGAGTTATTGCTGAGTATACTCAGATATGTGACACCATTGTCAGTAACTTGACGCAACAGTCTAGAACATAAAACTAAATGTTGAATACTGCCATGCATAGATGGTGAGTGGTATTACCCAGCATGCAACAAAATGTCTTTATAATGATTCTTTGTTGCAGGTGAGAAGCTTACTGTAAAACTTCTTCAGTTGGAGCAAGAAAATAAGAGACTGGAGCAGGAGAGATCAGAAGAAGAAAATAAGAGACAAATGAAAGAAAATGCTTGCCGTGAAGAAGATCTGCGACTCAGAGCCAAAGAACAGGAATTGAAACAACAAGAGGTAAATGTTAATCACTGTTCATGATTATAGCTTGCTTGTTGGATAAGGTGAGCTGTAATTACTGGTGAGCTGTAATTACTGTAAATAACAGAAGTGGGGCTTCAGTAGTGGTCTGCTCTAATTTGATTGTATGTACATACAGGTAACAGAATTTGTATTCATACTTGTGTCATGCTGTTGTAGAGATGTTGTGGTTGTAGTTTATTTGCACCTTACAAAGTGTTGTCCATCTTGCTTTCACATACACTAACACCAGTAATTTTAAATATGCATAACATGTATTATATTTAACCCTTTACTCATTGTGGTTAAAAAGAAGTGGTAGTGTATGGTGCTGTTAGTCTAGTTTCATCCTGATAATTAAATGTCAAGTGAAATGTAGTGTTTTGCTACAGTAAAATGCAGAGGCCTCTTTTAATTTTGTTATTTATTACCACATTAGAAACAGCAAAGGGTTACCACCTACAGTGTTGACCTCTGACAGCAGTTAAACTCAGGAAGTCATCTCTTTTAAATGATACTGCATCAAGTATCACTCTGTAAGGGGTATTTTACGTAAGTGAAGACCCTTCATGGAACTTTGTGTGAAACAAGAAGTTCCCTGCACAAGACTGTAGTTGTCTGATAGGTAACCACAAGCACCAAAACGAAACACTACTTTCACAGACATTGTAATGTTACAAAATACTGGGCTGTGAATGTTACTTTATTACTTGTACTACAGCAGTCAGGAGTGAGCATAGTAGGTCAATTTGGATTTTGTTGCCACATTGTCAGACCTCTTCTGCCCAGCAACACTACATGAATTCAGTCACATCAGAGATTATACGCAGTAAAAGCCGGTGTAATTGGCAGTGGATGATCAGAAACGCTCTTTTAACTGGAAATTTACAGAGGTCTTTTATATTTCATTATTCCATCTCCTAGTAGCACCCAGCACGAATTTGTAGACTTCAGAAAAGGAAGTTGATCAAGAAGGATTAGTTACAGGGTAAATTTACATAAACAAACAGTTAAGACAGCATAAGCAAAATGTTGTTGGTATCCCATTACTTTGTTAGATTGTATGTTTACCAGGTTACTTAGTAGTGATGGAAAAGGAATAGGAAGTGTGGTGAGGGAAATAACAGTATATCAAGTGACAAGTTAAGGAGTTTTGTTTGGCCATGTGGCTGCTAGGTACACAAAGATGCACGTTAGGTAGAATGTTCCATTATGTGGAAAAGTACAGTGTTTGGCAGTCTTTGGTCCTGGAGGTGCTGGTTAAACCAGCTAATTACTGTGTTTATAGGGCTCATTATTGTTAGAAGAAATTATTACAAACATAGTTAACGCAGTATAAACACATCAGCATTGACTGTGTATCATGACTGTCTTCACTGCTGAAGTCAGATTCATCAGAACTAAATCCCTTGAAGTATGTGATAATGGGTTCCAACAAATCACTTAAAGCAACAAGAATGTAAGGCTACTTTATGTTTTCAGCACTACAGTTCCTCTTCCAAAACACTCTTGTTGAGTTGTATGTATGTATCCTTGTGTTTCTTGTACTGATACACATATTAAAGCACTCATGGCAAGTGGTCATCCTGCAGACATCTTCATTCACAGTACAGACAGTACATTTTGAAGAGTGATGAAGTCCCCAGTGTTAAATGCTTTGCTCTTATTTCAGAGCTTAGTTGCTTTTCCAAAGAAGAGGGCTTCTGACACAGGGAGAGAAGAACGTGTTACCTCAACCTCAGGGGTGAGGGTCATTTCTAAACTAAAAATACCAGCAATGTTTGCAGAAAAGTAGATCTACCTCTTCTGTAAATAAAATGCTTTTGTATATTTCCAGTATCTGTGACTTGGTTGTGAACTCTGCTTTGTATTTCTATTGTAAATAATGCATGCACTTCGGATGTTACATACCTGCTTTTCTTCTGATTAAAATGGTTGTGGAGCTAGATAGTGAGCAAAACATTTTTTGCTGCCAGGTAACATTATTTCCTGCTAATTGCCCTTGGGAAATATTTGGAGTTGGGAAATCATATTCCAATATTTCCATAACATTATGACAGTGATTCCTAAATAATGTAGCCTACCGCCAGCTTGATGTGAGAAGGTGTTAGAACTGATTTAGAATACTAGCCAGCATATATAATTTAATGAATATGCTGCATTACATATCCCCCTGTGAATTTGCAGTCACAAGTGCCAACTTATGAATGAAACGAAATAAAGTGTTCTTTTCATACGAGTCAGTTTCTACATTGTGACTTCTCAGTACTCACAATTGCAAGTCATAGTAAATGAAATGATGGCACAGGCAATTGGAAAGTTGTGCAGAAAGCTGATACCTTGTATGCCCCAGCATAGTATATTTGCTGTTTCATTATGTAGCAGCATTATTTTAGGCAGAGGCTGGGTTCAGTCCCAGGCCAACTTATGAGGGATTAGTGGTAGAGAGACCAGCACTAAAACTGGGTCAGTATCACTTTACCAGTACTTCATACACATTCAGTCATGTCAACCACACTATATACCCTAATCTTAGCAGTTGACAGCCTTGATAAGTAATGCATTTTAACACTTAACAAAACACACGTGCATGCATGCACAGGTGTGGATGTGAATGCACTCACCGCACATATACTGCATATAGCAGCCAGGCCTTCTGCAGAGCATCCAGACAAGCTCTGTTGCCTCACTTAGCCTCCTGTTCACTGGCTACTGAGGATATTTCCTGGGGCTAACATAGCCAGGGTGGGTCATGAAGCTGACCACTTATCCCAGTCAAGTGCTAAGGTTAAGAATAAGAACTGTACCTCCACTCCTCCAGATGCCTTCATGGTATATGCAAGTAAACCTTGTAACTTGATAAACTGAGAGCACAGACTTACATTCTTAATTTGTGATAACTTTGTGTTTTGGAGGATGTGAAGTAACATGGACTGCAACATTTTGGAAAGTTTTAAAATGTATGTATCCCAAGTATATGTTGTGGGTATCAGTCCAAAGGAAGGAGACAGATAGGACATACATGAATACCAGGGAGAAAATGGTTTGAAAATTTCTGTGAGTTCTCACAGAATTTTAAAATTATGATTTTTAATACCATTCATAGTTTTATTTTAAAAATGATAGAAAATTGAATTTTAAAAATGACTGAAAATAAATACAGGATAAACAGTATAATCTATAGTGACAGCAGTGATGATTATGATGATCATTATGATGTTTGGGAATCACTGTGATATTGCACAGATGCCAGTAATGCTTTTATAGTGATCAAAGCTGATTTTAGAATGTTCAAAATCAGTACTTGTGTAACAAAATCTGAAGATACAATGTTATGTGGTAACAGCGTATGGCAGGAACTGGTTACAGAAAAAGAGGATGTTTGGCCCTTATGTAGAATATTCTTCCTTTAAAAACCTATTCTGCGGTTGCATGCATTAAACTACACATAAAGAGCATTTAGAAGTAAAAAGATTACAGTGCCTGTAACACAATCACTGCCAGAGAAAGTGATGAACTATGAAAATGGCTCTCTCTACAGAATAAAGGCTACTGACTGGGTCTTTAACCCTGGAATTATTTTGTAGCAAAATATGAAATAATTAAGTCTTACCTTGTCCATATTGTCACTAATGTAGTAACTAAAGGTTATCCACATTGAAACTGGGTACTGGGCAAGACTTTAACTTCATATCTTACACACACAACCTTAGTTCTGTGGTTTAACTGGTGACTCTTTGGTGTACACATCTGAACATGCTGCCTTTTCTTTCTAGCCTGTCCTATACTGTACTACACTGTCCCATTCACTGTCCATGAATATAATGCTTGGTGTTAATTTTGTAATCATTCTTGATTCACAACTCTCAGTTGATGTACCAGGCTCAAGATTGTCTGTCTTCGTAAGATGATTTTAACATATTACTCACAGCATCTCAGAGAAATTTATTTGAGGTAAGGAATGTTTACAAAGCAAGTGTCTACCATTAGCCTTATCATATCCATCTGGCCATCAGCACAGAACAGGGCAACTCCCATCGGATGGATGTTTGTGAAATTTCCTGTGGGATTTTAAGAAAATATGTCAGTCCATTCCAGTTTTTGTTAAAACTGGACAAAAATAATAGACACTTTACATGAAAACTGTGTGCACTTAAGTGAGTGGTTTTTATAGTGGAGACAGCTATTCACTGTAACATATGAACTGAGACCTAAGAAACAATTGATGATCTGACCATTGTGAACCTGTCACAAGGCAAGTGTAGGAAATAAGATATCTCACCATTTATAGGATTTGGACAAGAAACAGTGTCTCACCATATGTGAGAAAAGTACAACAATGATGATATCTTGCTATTTATGCAACAAGTACAAAAAATATATTTTTATGTTAATGATATCAGCATAAAGAAATGTGGCAGAGCCACAGAACCTGGAAAAATATTTGACAGTCTAAACACACCATCTGTCCTGAACAACAGAAGTTGTCATTGTGTTTAGACTGCACTGAAAGTGTTCATGAATAATAGAAAAAAGAAATAACTGGGACAGTAACAGAGTGAACACATTAGAAGCATTATACTTTGCAGATATTGTTGACATGAACTCCATTTGTGTGTGTGTGTCCTGAATATTTCATGTTTTAAATCTAACCTGTATAATGCTGTAGGTAATTCAAATACCACTTTCAAGGAAATTACCTTAGTTCAGAGTCCAGCTTTCTGTAATATGATTAAATGTGTTGCTGATCATGGAGGCCATGTTGTATATTTTGACAGTGTCTTCCCCATAACAGATAAGTTATGGGTCCAGAAAATCTGTTTGAATTGTCCTTTCTAGGAAAACAAATTGTGGGGCAGGGGGTGTTATTACAGTGAGTACCTATGACTATCAGTGTGACTTGCTGGAACAATAACAAACATGTAGCAGTCTTTGCATATATAAAGTACTGAATTTGAAGTGGCTAATTTGGAATCGGCCATTTTTTGGGGAGAATATAGACTAAAGGAAGCAGTTATTTATTGAGGTTTTCTTTTCTGCTGCACCAGTCAGGAAATGATGCATGGTGCGAAACACAAGGTATCACATGTTATGTATAATTGTCATACCCACTGTGTGTCCAGTTTATAGGATGGGAGAAGAACTTGTGGGCAGAACTCGTGAACTGTGCTTCCAGCTATAGACTCTCTGTCCTGCTTTGCTGTGTTATTGTATTTATATTTAGTTGACAGTAGCTTCATAATTCAGCAATGAAATATAGTTTAGCTCATAAGTTAGCATACTGGGCTATTTGTGGATGGTCATAAGGTCAGACCCTACTGTGGTCATAATTCTTATCATGTGTATGAAGCTGGGGTAGCATAATAAGTGTTTGTGATCAGGCTGCAAGCTGGGCAACCAGTGAGTTGTGACTTCATTTTTGGCACAGACAAGATATTTTTTCTTTTCTCCCAACCACCCAGACAAGCTGTGGGGTCCACCCAGCCTCTTATTCAGTGGGTACTGGGGGCTGTGTTCCTGGGTTTAAGGCAGCCTGGGTGTGAAGCTGACCATTCACCTTCATCTAGTGCTGAGGTTACAGGCATGAGGCTATACCTTCATTCCCCAGTATGCCTGTATAGCATGAACAGTGACAATTGTACCTTGTAATTTACCTTTACCAGATGTCACATTGTTGCTCTTTATGTACAGGTTATGTGTACACCAAATTGTCAGATGTAATGCCAAAGCTTCACACCATCACTATGTTTGCAACTGTTAGCTCCAGAACAGTACCTAGTAATTAATTTGTATCAATGTTTATGATTTATCTTTATTCAAAAATTTCATACTTCTTGCTCAAGTGATCCATTGGTTATGAATGCCAATCTGTAGGCTAAATAGACTTTTTTTTTTAATTAGAAGTCTCAATGTTTTAGTTCCACATTCCAAAAACTTTGTCATATTTTTTGAAGATGTTTCGATGTGTCATTTCATGACCCTTGCATGTGGTGATAGTATCATTCCCATGTCACAAATATCTGCCATGTTGTTGTAAAAAATCAGTATCATGCTTGAATTGCTTCTGATGGCATAAATATCATGATAATGTCAGTTGGTTTAGAGGTTGAGGACATGCAGAGCATATTGATATCATTGATATCATTTTTCCAGTGACACTATGACAGATCTCCATGTTAGAAACATCTGAACTATTGTCTGCCATAATTTCACTGAATATGGTCATTAAAAATTAGATTAAAATATCAGTGCAAATCTGCACTCTAGTTTTTATTGCTCTTATTTTCAAAAGTCTGTAAAAGTGAGCCAATGCCTCCTGCCAGCCCAAGATATTGATTATTTCTTGATACGGAGAAAGTGAGTTCTGTTATAGTATCATGCTATTTCCGAACACTTGCCTAAGAATATTTACATACTTTTTTGATGCTGCATTTAGTATGTATATGGGGGAGAGAATGATGATATGCAAATCAGAGTAGGGGGGAGAAGGCATAGGTGCCAGAGGGGTGCTGATGGAAGAAGTGAAAATAATTCAGGAAACTTTGTCAGAGTGATGATGATGATGATGATGATGATATATAGCCCTAAAGAGGAAAATGGCCTTTATGTACGATGTTACCAACATATCCATTATAGTTTAATTAGATCAATGAATCTTGTATTGATCAAATGTGCTTCCATGACTAAATGGTCAATATCTGCATTATAGTTGGCATTTATAGTAGGTGTTACCAATCACTTGTAATATGTACTTTAGTGGTCTACAGCTGTTACAATCATATGTGTGTGAAATTATTACTTACTCCATTCAGTTTTAATAGGTCTTGAAGGAAATGTAACTGATACTTCATGAAATTAATGCAGAAGATATTGTAATAATACAGAATAATATTTAGGTAAAGCACAGATTATTTTCAAGTACACAAATTGCTCTGAGTCTTGTCAAGAAGAATTCTGTCTAGTGTTCGTCATCTGTTAACAGTTGACCAGTGGTTCCACATCCTGTGGATGGTGGGGCACTTGTGACCCTTCACCCTTTCCGAAGTAGCTGATGTAGCCTTTAGTAACTCACAATATTAATACACTGAATACATTAATATTGTTTTAAAAGGTGTTCATGGTGCTTCACCAGATCACCCATGTGTAAGTGAACCACAGTTAAAAATGGCCACACACCATAGTTGTAGACAGTAGCCAAATGGGATTTTGTTCTTATGGGACAACACTGCACCAGTGGCTAATCAGATGCTGACATTTTGAGGCAACATAGTGTCCTCATCTTCATATTTTGGTAAGTACTATTGTCTGTGAACTATGGACCATTGAAGATGAGGACACTATGTTGCATTGAAAGGTTGGGATATGATTACCTGTTGGAATAGTAACACATCCCAGAAGAATGTATCTGCAGCTACATTGCTGCAAAAACTTCAAAGCTCACAACTGGAATTCTCTTTTTCTGAAGAAATTTAGAGGGTGAATATAAACACTCTACAGTTAAATTAGGAATGCTTGAATGGAGATTTTTCCTAGTATCTGCCATATACTGTGTAAGTTTTATGTAGTATGTTTAGGCTGTAGGGCTGTGGGCTGTGTTTGCACTCTGAATGTCTACAAATTGACTGGTAGAGTGACTGTTCAACCTGACAGGTTCAGCAATTTGTGCAATGCACAAAAGAATCTCACTGCAGTAAGCTTTTAACAAATATGAATGTAAGAGCTGTAACTAAAGCACACACACATGTAGTTAGTACTTCATCTGGGATTGTATTATCATGCATGTATTTGTGATTCAATATGGGGTTGTAAACTTCATAATGTATGCAGTATGCTGCTGGTTTTAAATTGAAATAAAACATTGTCAGCTTATGCTAACGCTTTTTTAACTAGTTAAAAGCTTGCCATTTGTACAGCAATTACTACTACTACTAATACTACTATTGCTGCTGCTGCTGCTAAGCTAAAGCTCCACCACCACATGTATATATAGCACAGAAGGAGGTGGTAGTGGTAATGAAATATTTCATTCCAAACCTGAAGCAACATTTTCTTTTACCATATGTTAATACACAACTTACACACACTTAGGTTCCACAATAAACGCTAACATCTATTCTGAGGTTTGTACATCATGAATCTGGATACATGAGGTTTCACTAATATATCACTGTGTGAACTTATATTTATATGTGAACATTGCAGTCTGTTATCTGCACAACAGAAAGGGCGATGATGGTACTGTTAGTACAAAAACTGGACACTAAAACATTGCTCACAATTATGTTTCTCTCCAACACTGAATATAAATGAAAAATAAAGGCTATGGCTTAGTGTGCCAACCACATATTCCAAATGTGCTGCTAAGATACCTTACATAGTGCAGTAGAAAGACAGGAGTGCATGAGTTCCATTGTTCTCGGTTTCTAATGTTGCCTATAGTACTGTGACCACAAAAGAAATTCATAACCGCACAGCTGCGCAGACATGACCTGGTACAGGCAGTGGGCAGTAATAGAAATTAAAACATAATTCTTTGGTTTACTATACACTGCTTTTGACCTGACAAAATGGCATGTTTTGTTTGAGGTTATTTCTTTGCATTATTGCTGTATACAGAGGTGATATAACTATTTTAATTATGGCAAGGGTAAACTGTTGTGCATGACATTGGATTTTGTACATGGGTAAAGGCTTGTGGGAAAAAAAACACTCTTTAGAAGCCATTTCTCCCTCTTTTCATCTGTCCTTTTTATATATTGTCATGGCAGCTGTGTTCTTTGATGCACCAATATACTACAGCAAAAATCAGTAGTTGTAAAATGTGTGTCCACCAGGTGCAAAGAATTAAATTGTGTCATTACAAGGAATGGAACAGATTAGTGTGCCATGGTGGTACAGATACATGAATGCGTGATTAAGCCATCAGGAGACAACTTCCATGTAGCATAAATGGTGACAACGAGGACTGATGAAAACAATCTGAATTCTTTGAGTGCTGTTTGCCCTTGAGGTTTCTTTGATTTTCTGATGAAATTTATTTCGCTTCATGAAACTAAATTAGTGACAAGACACAACTAGTTTTTCTTAATATTATGGTTTGTTTGTTGTTAGTAAGAGAAGAAGAAAATCAAAGGAAAAAGAAAAAACTTTTGAGTCAAAGTAGGAACAGAACATACATTTGAGCCTCATTGTTACTGCTGTAGTCAACTTTAGTGTGGATTGGACCCTCTGTCTTATCACTTCTCTAAGGGGTCCATTAAACATTATCTAATCATGAGCTTCAGGTATCAACAAATTCTTTATTTACTTGATGAACAGAAACACTGACTTCATTGTAAAAATACTGCACAATTACAGTCTGACAGGCCTTGACATTATGAAGTTTGGCAGATAAGCTTTCATTAAAAGTTGGTACCTGTCTGTGATACCATATGGCATAAAATCCCAGAAGGTCATAATTTTCATATCCACTGCTACAAGAACCTGAAATTTCACAAATTGCTCCTAAATGTTTGTGTGTATTGCATTGAAAGATGTAGGGGTAATGTTGGAAATTTAAGTCTTGTAGGATTGTGTTACTTTCAAGATGTCTGCCATTTTGAGATATTGCTTACTTTCTCAGCAAATTTGCTTCATTAACAGTATATTTCTCTCTGCTTTTAATAAATCTTGTCTGTCAGCATGGTACTTTTGAAGAAGGGTAACTGGTTGCCATTGCCACCATACACTCCAAGCTCATATTCTAACAAAATGAATAAACCAATCAATTTACCATAGTGGTGTGTAGGCGGTGTAGAGAAATGCCTGGTGAACATTCACTGTGCACTATTATCAATCACTATTCTTAAAAACAGTATCCTTTCTTCTCAGCAAATGTTGTGTAAACAGTTTCTTGCTAACAAAACATTTCTGTGAATTCCATTGTCACTACTAACTACTGACTCACTAGCTGCTGCAATTATTTGTGGATGTCAGACCCACTGCTGCATAAACTGTATTTATCTGCCTGTCTACCAGTAACCATGCTTCAGACCACAGATATCTTCAGACTGCCATCACTTTAAATTTGGTACCTGTGCTGTCACAAATGCCATCTAGACAGGAATACCTGGACTGCTTAACGCCACAAGGGCTCAGTCAACAAAGTAGTGAAGCTTCATTGCCAACAACCGTACTCCTCTTTTCAGCCTACTTTCCTTATTTTATAAGGAAGTACAAGCTGATTGTAACATGTCTGCCTCTCTCCTCATGATTTTTGAAAATATTGGTGCATTGTCATGAAACTTAGGAATATCAGTACCTTGAGGGAACTACTACCTTGCCTCCTACAGATTATTACAAACATGGCAGCTGTGTGAACTTATAAGATGGCAGTGACAATTCATACAGGGTCTGAAATACTACATAGCTATAAGTCACTGAAAACCCCATGTCTTTTGTTGAAAATTTCTTTAGACAAAAATTTGGTGGCTTAGCAACAGCTACACTTGGACTTTGGTTTAAATAATGAGCCTTTGTATTTACTGCACGGGAGTCACGGCTGTAGCCATAATTGAGTTTGTGGCAGACAAATAAGACAAAAACACTGGGTGGACTTTGCTAGAGGGAATGTCAGTGCAAATCACACTTTGTACCTGCATTCAGTACTATATTTGACTTAGCTCAACTTCAGTGCTGCCACTGAAAATGCTTTCTTAACTAACTAAAGATACTGTTTTTCTGTCTTAAATGACTTGCCTACTTTGTTGCCCTTGTCCCAACAAGCCCTTTAGATGATGTCACAGCTACCAGACTATAACAGTAAGGATGCCATATTTAGTTGGAGGGTAGATCGTAACTGCAAATTGTGCATAGAGTATTTTTCATCACTACATGCTGTGCATGTCAGCAGTTACCATTGTGGCAGCAATGAAAACATTTTTGGTTATATCCGACAAACATAATGCAGCATTAATACATTCTGCAGGGAAAGTTATGCATAGAAATGGATCACAAAACAGTATACTTCATGCCAGGCTTACTATGGAAATTCAAACATCTGAAGAGGTTATGGTAGAGGTAAAAAAAGGTAAAGCAATCCCATTACAGACCTGGACAGGCCCTGAGGGTTCCAGGAGGTTGAGGCTCCCAGATTTCAAGACAATCTGCACATGAAGGTGACAAGATTGTCAGCCCTATGCACCGGCCGCCTTTACCCCCCCAGGAAATATTCCTGGTACTTATTTCTGGTAGAGGCTGAGTCAACCCCAGGGCCATAGTGCAGCCTGGATCTGGAGGATTATGTCGATGAAAAATTCCAGTAACACCATCGGGAATCGAACCTGCGACTTTCTGGCTTGTAGCACAGTGCCTCAACCAACTGTGCCACCGTTTGCCCCTCGGTAGAAGTACCCAGAATTTTTTATTTACACGGTGTGCACAAAGTAATGGCACCCAGGAGTGAGAGTTTTCTCCCCCTTTTATAAATGCAAATCGATTTTGATTTTAGTACTGGGAGTTAGAGTTAGCACTTATGTTTAATTTTGGCTCATATCATTTATAAGTCTTGGATGAAATTTTATCAACTCTCAGAAGTAGTTTGTTGAACACAATTTGTAACCAATATAAAATTTTTCTTGTGATTATGCATGGGGATCTCCAGACATGGATAAGTGAAAGTAAAGCATGATGCATTCTTAGTCATGGCACTGGGTGCAAGTGAAGTGGTCTGCCCCCTTCACCTTACAGAATGAACGCTCATTAAACACACACACAAGCCTTTTTTCCTTTTAAAGTAAGAAAAGTAAGCTGAGTTTTTAAATAATACTCTGTAGGGTATGATGTCACTAACGAACCTAAAACTGTTTCAAATGTACCTGAAGTTAAAGGAAATGAACATTCTTTCCCCATATATAGGAGGCTTTACAAGCAGAACGAGAAAGATTACAGAGAGAAAATGAAGAACTGCAAAGACAGAAACAGAAATTACAGCACCATGAAAGTCAGCAACTTCGACACACTCACTCACAGATGCATCAACTTTGGGGAAGCACAACTGCTTTGCCACAACAGTGGACTAATGAGAGTACTGGCTTACTCCCCACGCGCTTGTCCT
>Ga0209755_10005257_pt1 | contig 14803 bp, 9 predicted proteins | sample TergutCo191P1_FD_187301 | JGI IMG/M metagenome (GOLD analysis project Ga0209755, IMG submission 187301) | Cornitermes sp. P1 segment gut microbial communities from Petit-Saut dam, French Guiana - Co191P1 (SPAdes) (version 2) | ecosystem: Host-associated > Arthropoda: Insects > Digestive system >... | reverse complement strand
TGCGTTTTCTTTATACCCTGGCGGATAGGAAGAAACTTCACCTAACTCAAGATGGTAGTCTTTATAAGCAGGCTGAAGTAAAACGATGCCGTACTTTGTATCAAGGTGTTCTTTTACTGAATCGAGGGCTTTTTGCGCGCGCCAGTCTTCAATACCGATGCCTGCCATAACTGCAAATCCGTTTGATTCAATAAATATTTTTCCGTCATCACATTCGCGGCTGCCGATTTTTTTTCCGTAAGCGTCATAAGCGCGGACAAACCATTCCCCGTCCCATCCGTGCTGATTGATCGCCTCAATCATTTTTGCAATTTCTTTTTGCGCGTACTCAGCTTCATCTGCATGGTTTGTGCGGCGGCAGATTTCAACATAATCAGGACCGTTAAACGCAAAAATAGCGGCGATTAAAACCGATTCTGCCACACCGCTTTCAAAGTTTGCCGTAGTTTGAAAAGATTCACCAGGTGTTTTGGAAAAACAATTAAGGTTTAAACAATCATTCCAGTCGGCTCTGCCGATTAGCGGAAGACCGTGCGGCCCCTTATGAGTTACGGTGTAATCGAAAGAACGTTTTAAGTGAATAAAGAGCGTATCTGCAAGTTTTTCATCATTATCAAAAGGAACTTTTTCATCGAGAATACTGTAGTCGCCTGTCTCTTTGATGTACGCTGCAACTCCGCAGATGAGCCACAGCGGATCATCATTAAAACCTGAGCCGACCTCATTGTTACCGCGTTTTGTTAAAGGCTGATATTGATGATACGCGCTGCCGTCAGGAAATTGCGTTGCTGCTATATCAAGTATACGTGAGCGAGCGCGTTCCGGGACAAGATGCACAAAGCCAAGTAAATCCTGATTTGAATCGCGGAAACCCATTCCGCGCCCGATACCTGATTCAAAATAAGATGCGCTGCGCGACATATTAAATGTCACCATACACTGATATTGATTCCAAACGCCCGCCATACGCGCCATGCGTTTATCTTCTGCATCTACTGTGAAACGTCCTAAAAGATTTTTCCAGTATGCATTAAGTTCGGCTAACGCTTTGTCTGCCGCTTCAGATGTGTTGTATTTTTCCAATAACACATTCGCAGGTTTTATATTTATAACACCTTGCTTTTCCCATTTTTGATCTTCAGGATTTTCGCAATAACCTAATACAAACACATAGGTTTTTGATTCTTTTGGAGCAAGCTTTGCTTTAATGTGATGCGACCCAATCGGCGCCCAACCTGAAGCGACGGAGTTATTCGCTTTTCCATTAAATACAGTTTGCGGAGAATCAAAGCCGTTATATAAACCAAGAAAAGTTTGCCTGTCTGTATCAAAGCCTTCAATGGGGGAGTTCACCGCCCACACAGCGTAGTGATTGCGCCGCTCGCGGTATTCTGTTTTGTGATAAATACGGCTGCCGTCAATTTCAACTTCGCCTATACTGAAGTTACGCTGGAAATTTGTCATATCGTCATTTGCATTCCATAAACAAAATTCGATAAAAGAAAACATATCTATATTTTTTTCTGCATCAGATTCGTTTGTTAGCGTTATTTTATGAATCTCGCAAGTGTCGCGTAACGGAACAAAAGAAACCTGCGAAAAAGCCAAACCGTTTTTTACAGACGAAATACGCGAGTATCCCATCCCGTGACGGCACTCATAACGGTCAAGCGCGGATTTCATCGGCATCCATGATGGCGACCATACTTCGTTTTTATCACGAAGGTAAAAATAACGCCCGCCTGCATCAGCCGGCGCATTATTGTAGCGGTAGCGTGTTAAACGAAGCATCCGCGCATCGCGGTAAAAACAATAACCGCCCGAAGTGTTTGAAAATAAACCGAAAAATTCTTCGCAGCCCAAATAGTTAATCCACGGGAAAGGCGTGTCCGCCCTTGTGATTACGTATTCACGCGCATCATCATCAAAATAACCGTATTGCATGATAGCCTCCTATATTTTGGAACGTTAGTTTTGTATATCAATTATAACAAATTAAACTTAAAAAAATCATTGGAATTATTTATGCTAAAGCTTATTTATTGTATCAATAGGAAGGTCTGTTATAATATGAATTTTCTCAAGTGAATCACCGAGCGCTTTCATTTTTCGGGCAGTTTCAAGTTTTTCTTCCGCTATACCTTCAGCGTGACCTTTCGCATGCCCTTCGGCAAGACCTTTTGCTAAACCTTTCGCTAGACCTTTTGCAGTTGCGTCCATTTCTATTTGCAGTTTTAACATCCGCTCGTCTGTTTTTGCAAGACCTCTATGTAATTGATAATCACGCCATTTTTCCAGCCATGACATTTTTCTGGCATAAGAAACAGGTTTTTTCATTTCAGGATGCTTTTTAACCAGCATTATATATTCCTCCTTCTTCTTGCATGTAAAAAATTTTAACCAGGGCCACAAAGATCCGTCCGCTTTTTCAGGCAGTTTCGGTAACTCCAGTATAATCAACTTTTGCAAATCTGTAAATAATCGGTTTTTATCATTACACATATTATATTCATTTAAATATGCTTCTTCCTCTTCCAATAAAATATGATTGCAAATTACTATACTTATTACTTGATGGAGTCTTTCATAATCTTCGCCCCATTTTAGCTGATCGCTTAACTGCCGGGAAGAGTAATATGATATCCTGTTTCTCATATTCGCTCTTTTTTCAACTTGCAATTCTATGTGGATTATTTTGCCTGACTTGGTAGTAAGCTTTACATCCACTATCCCGATTTTCCCCCTTTTCAAAATTTTTCCCAGGTTTGGGTTAACAACCGTGAGCCGTTCATATTCCTCATCCGGCACATCCAGCAAAGTTTTTAGAAAAGCGCTTGTGATGTCGATGTTCTGCTGTTCCCCGAATATTTGCTTGAAAGCAAAATCTTCAAGCGGTGAAATAAAATGTTCTTTTTTCATCAAATACCTCCAGCTATTAATGAGCTACAGATGCGCGGCGCTTGACTGAAAATGAAAATAAAAAGAAATTTTTTTGAAAAAAGATTTTTAAATCAAAAATTGTATCAAAATGACACAATTTGGATTGATTTTTCGCTTACTGTATCATTTTAACCTAAAATTATAATAATTTTAAATCGTATGCGGGAAATTGCGTCGTAAATACTTATTTGTCTTAGCGTTGAAATAATATTTTTCATAATTTTAATATTAAATTTTTTATTTTTATAAGTATTTTTAAGTAAAGCTAAATTTCTTTGCGAGTTATCCATCTTTTTTAATCTTGGCACGATTCTTGCTATTTAATTTGTGTCGATGAGGACGAGTAGATTGCCCGCCGAAAGGGGGATAGTTCGTTGAACTATTAATTCTGCCATCTCATAGGACAGATAAAAATCCGTTGGATTTTTGACAAGGAGAAAAAAATGAAAACTTTAACCTTTTACCGCCCGAACACAATTCAAAACATCATGAGCGAGTTTGACAACTGCCTTGAAACTTTGGATTCGCTGTTACCGCCTGCAACAAGAATGTTTAACCACATGCCTGTTGTTGATGTTAAGGAAATCGACGGCTCTTACATTATTGAAATGGAATTGCCGGGCTTCGATGAACGAAACATTGATGTTCATATTGACGGTTCAAATCTCACCATTGCTTCCAGACAAGAAACAAAGGAAGAAAAAAAGACCGATGAAAATATGGAGGTCTACTTAATTAAAGAAAGGAGGCTCTCTGCTTTCAGCCGCTCTTTTATATTGCCGCAAAACGCCAATCCCGAAACAGCGAGCGCGTCTTTCAAGAACGGAATACTCATTTTGGAAATTAAAAAGCGGACCGAAGCGCTGAAAAGAGCGATACAGATCAACGCCGCGTAAGCGGAGTAAGTGTTTTTATTCGTGCCGAAGGGTTTAATACCCCGCTGCTTGCGGCGGGGTTGTTATTTTTAATTTGAAAGCCTCTTTACAATTTCTTCAAACTGCATTCTGTCGATGCAATCCCGCAGCCAGCTTATAAGCTCATTGTCTGTTTCGTATTTGTATTTTTCCAATTTCGCCATTGCTTCATCTGCGCTGTCCATGTCATAATCTTTACAAGCTTCAATAAGTTTAAATAATATTTTTAAATCCGGTTTATCTTTTAAAGGTTTATCGCTGTCTAAATCAATTTTTGAAAGCGCTTTTTTTATTTCGTTGACAAGATTCCTTGCTTTTTCCATAAAAGCCCCATGATTCTTTTTTATAAAATCCAAGTCATTTAATTTTCCCGCATCTTCAAGGTCTTTCGCTTCTTTAGCGACTTGCTCCGCAAAAATATCAAAACTTGTCCCTTTGATTCCGTGAACTTTAATAATATAATCGGTGAGTGTTTCCTCTTTAAAGTTTTCAATTTTATCGAGCATGGAACTTACACCGGCGGCATAAGAACGCAGAACATCAAGGAAAACTTTATCATTTCCGTCAAAACGTTTTAGCCCTTTTGCTATATCTAGTCCAAGAATTTCCGTGCCGAAAAATATCGATTCTGATGAAACCTGCTCTATAATTTGTTTTTCAGATTTTTGCAATTGAAGTTTTTCATGCATCTGCCTGCGAATTTCATCAATTACTTCCTGCGGCTGTTTATCGCGCACATAGGTATTCATGATGACATTTAACTGACGCATATCAATCGGTTTTGAAATAAAGTCATTAAAATCATTTTGAATGAAAATATCCGCTTGCCCGCCGACCGCGTTAGCCGTCAACGCGACGATTGGCTCTTTATACCCTTCTTCGCGTATATGTTTTACAGTTTCTATTCCGTCCATTCCAGGCATCATGTGATCCATAAAAATAACATCGTATACCTTCCCGTCTTTTATTTTTTTTATCGCGTCAGGACCTGAGTTTGCAGAGTCGATTTCTTTTAACGAGTACGGCAGCATTAATCCTTTGGCGACATAGATATTAGTATCAACATCGTCAACGATAAGAATTCTTCCGTAGGGCATAGGCTCGATTGATATTTGAATGTTTTTTAAGTACGCTCTGTTATGCATTCGGAATCTTCGTAGATTATCCGCCATTTCCGTGCCTATTACAGCGGAATCAACTTTACCTTGAGGCAAATAGATAGTGAAAATAGAACCTTTGCCCGCCTCGCTTTCTACTTTGATCTTTCCGTTCATCATATTGATAAGGTTACGCGTAATGCTCATGCCAAGGCCTGTACCTTCCGTAGCGCTGTTTGCTTCCGCATTAAAACGCGTATATTCATCGAAAAGTTTATCCACCTGATCCTTGGTCATTCCCTGCCCTGTGTCGCTTATTGTAAATACAAGCGGTATTTTATCTTCATCTTTATTTTCATTATCCAAGGCGACAGACATAATTACCTTGCCTGAGTTTGTATATTTAAAAGCGTTACTAAGTATATTATTAAGGACTTGTTTAACGCGAAGCTCGTCACCTAACAAAGTAACCGGAAGATTATCTTCTACATTGAGTTCAAACTCAATCGGCTTGCTGCCTATCCTCATCATGTTTAACTGAGCTGTGTCGCTGATCATACTTGCGATTTCATAATTTTTATTCAGCAATTCAAGTTTGCCGGCTTCAATTTTTGAAAGATCAAGAATATCGTTTATAATGCTCATCAGCATATCACCTGAAGTGTAAATTTTTTCAAACGCTTCAATGACATTCGGAGCAAGGTTTTCATGCCGCAATTCTATTTCCGTGATGCCGATAATCGCGTTCATCGGCGTGCGGATTTCATGGCTCATAGTGCTGAGGAAAGTGCTTTTCGCTTTGTTAGCCGCAACAGCCGCCGCATGTTGTTCTTCAGCTTCTTTGATACGGACTTTCAGCGTTGTTACCATGGTATGCAATGAATCAGAAAGCTGTCCTATTTCATCATTGCTTTTTACAGTTATATGATCGTCAAGATTTCCGTTTGCAACACGCACTGCAAATTCGGTTATTTTTCTGACAGGTATACTAATCCTGTTTCCGATAAAACTTGCCGCCAGAGCGAAAACACTGATAATGCCGAGCGAACAAAGAAGGATAATCAAAAAAACTTTATTTGTATCTCTTATTTGCTGATCCATCGACATGGCAGCCTCCCACATACCGATGGTTTCCCCGTAGAAATCTTTGATCGCCCAATACATCGTCATATACTGATCGCCGAATATTTCACTTTGAATAATCACACTTCCGCCTTTATTAAGTACGGTGTCTGTTATGCGCAAATTTAATAGTTTTACACCGTTGTTTCGTTTGCCGGTTTTATCTTTCAAACTGGTCATAAGAGGAGAGTCATTTTCATAAAGGGAAAAATGTATACCTGTTAATTCGTAGAGATTATCAACATATTTTTCCGTACCGATGTTTGAACCTAAGGATAAAGTGCCGACTAAAGCTCCGTTTTTAAAAATCGGCGCATAACAGCGGATAGAATACGGAAGCACAGCGGTCTCATCAAAAAATATTCCAGACGAAATATTTCCATTAAGCGCTTCCTGCATAACAGAGCGGCTTGAGATGTCATCTCCAATTAAATCAGAGTGGCTTCTGAAAATAGTAATACCTCTGGAATCGGTAAATGTAATCGAATCAATTTCTTTTAGCAGCCTTGACATCTGCGCGGTGTTCATAATGCTTTTCACATCCGCCTTTTGCACAGCATCTGCAAGGTCCGGCATAGAAGTAAGAAGTTGATTTAACTGTAATAATCTGATTTCATCCTGCTGCTGCATTCTAATTATTACAGACTGCATAGCGATCATTTCTTCTTTTATTTTATGATCAAACAGCCTGCCCATCAGAATCGTGGATAAAATTAAAACGGTTAAACTGGACGCTACTACACCGGCTACAGCAATTAATATTATTTTTCTGGAAATAGTAAGTTTCATGAATTTTCCTTTACTTTAAAATAAACTTAGCAGTAAATAATGAATTTTATATATAATTCTACTATATGATACATAAGTTGGCAATTAAAAATATTTAAAGTTATTAAAAAGAAAACGATCAATGCGGTTGATCAAATTGCTTTTTATTGTTAAACTTTCAATATACGCTTTACCATCAATATACATTATAACGGTAAAGCCAGCCCGGATGGTGGAATTGGTAGACACGCTAGTTTCAGGTACTAGTGCCCGCAAGGGTATGGAAGTTCGAGTCTTCTTCCGGGCAAATATTTTATTGAGCTGAAATAATTTTTTTAAACTCTTCTATACAGGTTTTTAATTCTTTTGCGGTTTGATTTGTCAGATTTATTTGTCTGGTTCTTTGATCTCTTGTATCTTTGATCATCTTCATTTTATTCAATATTGTTTGTTTTATATATTCTTTATATTGATTTTTAAATTGTAAAACAACCGAATCCGCCTGCTCAGAAAATGAAGCGAGTAAATCTCTTCTTTGAGCCAGTTCCTTTTGTTCGTGTTTTTTTTCCTTTACAGCATCTACTATCTCAACAATAACTGTTGCGGCAATTGCAAGAGGTCCTAAAATTTTTGCAAAATTACCTATATTTTTTGCAATATTTACAGCTTGCCAGGGTTTAAATGAAACACCGAAAAAATGTCCGACTGTTTTAACACTGGTATGAATAACGCTTCCAGAAGCCCCGCTTGCTTTTAAAAGAAACCCTGCTCCTGCTTTACCGGTTGCGTAAGAAGCTATTTTCAATGTTCCGTCTGAAACTGAATTTAAAAATGAATTTAAATGTTCTGCATTAAATACACTTCCTTTTTTTGATACTTCTCCGTAATTAAGATCATTAATATGCACTTGTTCTGATAAATAAAAATTTTGGACAAGTTCGCTTCCTGCAATTTCTTCTAACGCTGAGTTTAATTCTTCTTGCACAGAAGAAAATTTTTCCTCAAGTTCTTTAACTGCGGAATTACAATATAGTTCCAGTTCCGATTCTATCTTACGGCAATTTTCTTCAGCTTCTGTTTTATTTTTAGGTTCCATATTTAATAAACGGAAACCTGCATTAATAATTTTTGATCTTAGTTCGTCCATCAATGATATAAAAAAAGAATCGCATTCGCGTTCTTGTTTTTTAAATTGCTTTTCCACTCTGTCAATTATTTGGAAATAAATTTTATTTTCTGAATCATTGTTTTCTATAATTCCCTGTTGAATATTATCAATAAAAATATTAGCCGATCCTAATAATTTATTCATTTGCCCGTTCTTATTGATAAAATTATTTAACTGAGTTATAAAATCATCAAAATGGCTTTCTTTTCTTACATCAGGGTCTGAATCGCGCTGCCATTGCGCTGTAATAAAACATAGAGGGAATTTTTTTAAGTTATCTTCGCCAAGGTCTTTTATTAAAGTTTTTTTATAGTTTTTTACAAGCTCGCTATGTTTTCCGTATTCACCGTCCATCTTATTAATTATAAGAAACATTTTTCCGGCATAACCTCTTTCATAAGCAAGTTTCTGAAAATCCTTTAATAATAAAAGATCAAATAACGAATATGTAAGACAATAAACTAAAATGTCTGCTTGTTTTATTGCATCTTCAGTGATATTGTCATGCTCTGGATGATGGGTATACAATCCTGGAGTATCAACAAGAATAACGTCACGCCAAGGATATTTTGTCGTTGAATCTGTGGAAATATTACTATCAATTTTAATTTTATCATTTCCGGTTAGAGCAGAAATAATTGTTGATTTACCTGAACTGTATTGACCTACAAAAGTAATGCAAAGCTTGCTTTCATTTTCTTTAACTTTTAAATCATTGTTAATTCTTTCTATTATTGATTTGTACGTTTCATTGCCGTTCATAATTGAGAAAGCATTTTTAATAATATTATCAAGTTTTTTTGATTTTTCTGCGAATTCAAAAATTACATCTGCCATTTTAATCTGTCTCCTTATTTTATTATATTGATTTTTTCCTGAAGTATATTCTGTACTTCTTCAATCTTTTTCTTTGTAATATTAATATTTGTTTTAATTGATATCATTTTACCATAATCACGTTCAATTTGTAAATCAGAAAATTCTTCAGTTACAAGTTTCGGTTTACTTGTGTTTGTGCAAAAATCACATATACGTTTTGCAAAATAACTGTTCATTATACTGAATGATATTTTATATTCTGTTAATAAGTCTTTAGCGCTTTTTTCGATAGTTTGAGCACCGTTTAGAATGCCGGTTAATAATATATCAATATTTTTTGACATTCCTTCAAACGCATCGGTTATAACATTTGGAATCTGTTCGATTACTTTTACTTTATTTTCTTCCATTGCTTCCTGTAAACTATTTGTTAATTTTTCTATAGCTTCCGTGCGTTTTTTTTCTTTATTTTTGAATAAATTGCTTAACAATCCTACCAACAATCCTATTCCTGAAAGAATCCATCCAACCGGGTTTGAACCAAGCACAATTAAAATAATACCGCCTGCCAAACTTAACAATGTTCCAGCAATAGAAAATAATCTTTTTGTGTTAAATAAATTACTGTTTATAAGCTCTTTGCTATTATATTGAAAAAAAGAATCTATATCCGTTGTAAGATCGGAAAGATATTCCTGAATATCGTTTTGTTCCTGTTTTAAATGTTTTCGTACTACTTCTTCTATTTTTTTTTCTATTTTCATTGTTTTTATCGAATATGTTTCCCATGCTTGTTTTAATGCGTCTTTTTTTAAATCGTAATTGTTTTCTGCAAAATTATTTATTTGTTCCAGAAATTTTTCAAAAAGCGTTTCTATATCCTGCAAACAATTTTCTATTACCTTTTGTTTATCATTATTTATTTTTCTTAGTAGAAATTTTTTCTTTTCTTTTATTTTATTTGTTAATTCGGCATATAATAAATAAAACTTATTTAGATCATTAATATTTTCATTAACATAATATGTTGTTCCGTCAATAATAGTTTGGCTGCGTCTTAATGCAATACTGTCAATTATAGTTTCTCTGATATAATCAAGAAAAAAATCTAAATGCGAAGCATCGTACAGTTTATCTTTAAAAATTTCATATTCTTCATCTATAGACAAACGGGCAGCCAAAAGCTGTACAGGGATTATTTTTACAAATTGAGAGTCAAAGTTTTCCAATTTGTTTATATAATCAATGATATGATTAATATGCCCTTGAATATTTTCTTCATCTTTTCTTTCCGCCCAATAATGCGGATTTTGAATAAATTTTTTAAATAAAACTTCCGGTCTGGTAAAATCTTTTTTTACATTTAATAAAATGATTATCGGTTTATTTCTTGATTTTATAGTCTCAATAAAATTAAATTCAATCTGTTGTACATTATCACTTGTTACGATATAACAAAGTACATCGGTCTCATCAATAACACTTAGAGCGATATCTTCATCTGTCCTTCCCCCTTCTTCTGGAGCACCGATACCCGGAGTGTCTATAATTCTGATATTATCCCACTCATATACTCTGTTAAATCGTGTTGTTCGCTGGCTGCCTGATCCTATAAATACATTACCGCCTCCTGTCATAATAGAATGTAAAGTGCTTTTTCCCGCTTTTGTCTTTCCAAGAAAACTAATAGTAAAATAATTCATAGCACGTTGTTTGCGATTAAGAACTTCTTTGTTTTCAACAACAGAAGGGATTACTTTTTCTTCTAGTATTTTTATAAAGTCACTAATATTTTTCTCAAGTTCTTTTGCCTCTTTTGAAGCGTTTTTTCCGAAATTAGATTCCAGCGATTTTTTTGCAGCGGCAAGACATTCATTTGCAGCTTTTGAATTATCTTCAATTATTTTAGTAATAAATTCTACATCATTTACAGCTATTGCAGCTCCGCATCGAATCGCCTCGCCGAATTTCGGACCTTGAAGAATAAAATGGTTTATTTCTCTTTTTAATTTTTGTTTTACCTTGCCGAAAGAAAAAATTGAACGGATTCTTAAACCCAATGGTACCTCTTGTGTTTTTCTTTCTTTTTCTTCATTTTCTTCTTTTATTTTTTTTGCTTGTGAATATAAAGCTTCTATTTCTTTGTTAAAATTTTCAATTTTTAATTTTTTTGCTACGATTTGCAGAATTTTCAATTCTGATTCTTCTATATGCATATCACTTATAATTAAATTGCAAAATAAAGTAATTAATTGCTGTTTTTCTGTATTATTAAATTTTATTTTAATTAATTCATTTAGTAAATTTTCTAAATCATATTTTTCATCTTTATCTCCCAAAATATCTAAACAAAATGTTTTTTCTTCATCGTTAAAATTATTATCTTGCCAATAAGCGCTAAGAATATCCATTTCATTTGAATGAATTTGTTTATCTGAAACAATTAAATATGACATTATTTGAGAAATAATTACTTCTTTTCTCATACTTTTTATTTCATCGGAAAAATAAATTTAAAAACGAGCCCTGACTCCGTAGAGTTTACATTGATAGTGCCTTTGTATTCTTTTACAAGGTCTTTAACAAAACTTAAACCGACACCCCTGCCTGCGGCGGTGCTGGTTTCGTCGGCGGTGGAAAATTCGGGGGAGAAAATTGAGCTAAGAAGGATTTTTTTGTCTATTTTTGCTTTGGGATTTTTTTCAAGGTATTTTTGTTTAATTTTTGCCCAGTCAAGTCCTTTGCCGTCATCGGAGAAAGTTATTTCTGCATTGCCGTTGATATTTTTTATTGTAAATGTTAAAAGCCCGTAAGGGTTTTTATTCTTTCTAATTCTTTCATCTACAGATTCAATTCCGTGGTAAAGCGAATTTCTTACGCATTGAAAAAGGATGTCCTTAATCGGTTTGCGTAAATCAGATTCTAAAATACTGATATCTATCTGACCGGCTGTTATTTTTACTTTTTTATTTAATTCGCCTGATAATCTTTCTACAGCTTTTGTTAATGAGTTTATCAAAATCGTATCTATTTGATTTGTGGATTTGTAAGCTGTGATTTTCTTTGTAATCGCTACATAGGAATCCATTTCCTGCATAAAAGTTTCTATTTTAACTGCTATGCTTAAAATATCATTTGTAAAAATCTTGTCTTTATTTGATGTCGCTTTTATTTCATCTTCAAGTACATGAAGTTTATTTGCAAGGTTTTCCAAATCCAGAATAAGGGCGTTTGATTTAATTGCATGGATATACTGAAATATTTTTGTAACAGCTTCTTTTTCAGAAATATGACGGTCTTTAAGGAGAGTGTTAATGTGATTAAAATTGGTATCGGTATCTTCAATAAAATTCTGGAATACCAAAGGATCAACTTTTATTACATCGAACAAATTTTTCATTTCCTGTTCTTGAAGGTCTTTCTGCGCCTGAAGTTCAAATTCGATTTCTTTTTCTTTTGAAATATCCTGAATGATTCCGATGATAATCGGATCTGAAGAATGTTTTTCTATCAATTGAAACCTTGTGCTTAAATATTTAATATCATCATCTATTTTATATTCAAACTCGGAAATAGGGTTTGCGCTTTCAAGAATTTTTGCGGATTTTTCTTTTGAGAAAACCATTTTAAAATAACTTTGCATAACTTGAAGCTGCTTGCTTTCAAACGAACCGCTTATTATATCAAGAAAATTTTTACCTGTCAGGTCTGCATAATAAGAAAGAATTGAAACAAGGGTGCTGGAATACTGGGGAAGGATATTTAATTCCTTGTCCATCAGGAAAATACCTTGATTGATATTATCCTTCATGGTTTGAATCATATCTCTTTCATGGGCAAGTTCCGCCAGCAATTCATTTTCTTTACGGTCTTTTAAAACACCTATCCATTCATAAATAACAGAAAGACTTGCGATTAAAACATAAGCTGCAATAATCCTTATTTTTATTTCACCTTCTACTTCTACCGCAATGGGCGAGAAAGGCGTGTATAAAAATAAAATACAAGCGGCAAGAACAAGAAGCGATTCGATAACGCCGACTGCCATCTGGCAAAGAAAAATAACTATCGGCGGAAATGAAAAAATCCAAATCGCTGCCCATAAATTTAAATCGCCTAAATATAAAAGATAACAGCAATAAGCGCCGAAAATTGTAACAGGAAAAACAGGTATATATTTAAGCGGGACTTTTGAACGGATTAAAATAAGAGATGTTAAACATAAAAACGCGATAGTAAAATCAATTATAGTTCTTGAAATATTTACATTTATAAGAGTAAAGCCAAGAATTACAAGCGGAACGATAGCGACCATAAAAATCCAGTTCATGGTCATATATCTTACCTGTTCTTTTACATTAGTTAGCGTAAGATACCGGTTGCCGAGGAATATTGAAAGTAAAATACTTTTTACTTTGTTTTGTTTCATTTTACCTGTTCCACCGCTACAGAAAGACACAATTCCTGATCTTCGAAAATTCCAAAGGGGATACAAATAATTCTCGCTTTTTCTGAAGGCCAGACTATGGAATGTGATTTTCCTTTTATTATAGACGGCATGGAAATTTTTATACGGTGTTTTTTCTCAAAAACAATTTTTACATTTCCTGCAATAATATTTACGATTTCACCTAACATATCGGTTACTTCCCTGTCAACGGTTGTATAATCTTTGCCTGTCAGGATTTTTGTAAGACGGAAAGCTGTTTCTTCTTTAATTGAAATTGCAACAGCGCCGTTTGCTTCACCGGAAAGGCCGATGATTCCTGACATATCCCAAAATGTTTCAAACTCATCTCTTGAGACAAAAAACACTCTGCCGGGTCTTATTTCCACATTGCATAAATCACGGAATACCTCGACGCTTCCGTCTATAAAAGGTTGTATGTATTGTTCCATATTAATTCCTCGCTAAAACAAGAATTTCCTGCACTTTTTCTTTAAAGATTTTTTCTTGAACAGGTTTTACGATATAATCCGTAGCTCCGTTTTGCAGAGCTTCGATTACGCTGAATTTGCCTCTTTCTGATGTTACCATAACTATCGGTAAATCCTTGTATTGCGGGATAGCCCTTACCGTTTTAAGGAAATCCATACCGTCCATACCCGGCATATTCCAGTCTAAAAAAACTATAGTAACACTGTTGGATTCCAGAACACGCAAAGCGGCTTTGCCGTTATCGGCTTCAAAACATTCAAAAGGGATTTTCATCGTCGCGAATGTGTTTTTAACGATATTTCTCATTATTATACTGTCGTCTACAACCAGAATTCTTACCATATGTTGTTACCTCGCCTTTGCTAAACTATTATTTTCAGGGGAATTTGAACCTTTTGTCAAGTAAATTTATAAGCAAATTTAAAAGAAAATGTTTTATTTTAAAAATATTCGCGCAGCTTCTCCTTCCAGTCGCCGCCTTTTTGAATTGTCGCTTTAACTCCCATTTCCTCAAGATTTTTTACGCGGGCTTCGTTTACACTGCTTGTCACCGCGATTATAGTCATTAAATGCCCGGAAAATTGAAGCTGCCTGATAAGTTCCTCTCCTGTCATATCGGCAAGTTCTAGACCTGTGATTACACAGGATACCTTGCGGGTTCCAATCTCGTTTAATATTTCATCTCCCTTGTCGAAACTGTCTGAATCAATGCCAAGCTCTGATAAAAATACCTTTATTACCTTGCGGAAAAAAACACTATTATCTGCGTGGATAACGTACATAATACCCCCTCTTCCTGTCATTATACACCGTAAACCCTGAACACGCAAACCTTGTTTTCGCAAACTTTGTTTTCGCAAACCCGGTTTATGCAAACCCGGTTTGTGCAAACCCTGTTTATGCTGATATTTTATTTGCGCCGCTGTAAAGCAGGTTGAAAAATTTGCCGCTTAGAAAGTATTTCCCGTTTTAAAAATCTCACAGGGAGTTTTATTTAAATTTCGTATCTAAATGAACTTTATGTTGTTTTTGTTTG
>Ga0209755_10005256_pt1 | contig 14806 bp, 16 predicted proteins | sample TergutCo191P1_FD_187301 | JGI IMG/M metagenome (GOLD analysis project Ga0209755, IMG submission 187301) | Cornitermes sp. P1 segment gut microbial communities from Petit-Saut dam, French Guiana - Co191P1 (SPAdes) (version 2) | ecosystem: Host-associated > Arthropoda: Insects > Digestive system... | reverse complement strand
TAATAAAAGAAGTCCGTGATTACAGTCCGATCCTTGCAATTATCGGTCTTGCGATTATTGTTATTCTTTTGGTACTAAAGATAAAAGGCGCGATGCTTATCGGCATAATAGCGGCTACGATCATCGGTATTCCTTTGGGCGTAACAGACGTTCCAAAAAATGTGTTCGATTTATCGAGACTTTCGGGAATAAACGAAGTATCCCTTGCTTTTTTCGGCGATATTGGTTTTAAGAGTATTTTCGCAGAGGGCAGAGGGTTAATTGTACTGGTCATAGTCTTTGCGTTCAGTCTTACCGATACATTCGATACTATTGGCACTTTTATCGGAACAGGACGTAAATCAGGAATCTTTGACGCTGAGGATGAACAGGCGTTGCTTGAATCAAAAGGCTTTAAATCTAAAATGGACAAAGCCTTATTTGCGGACTCTACTGCTACATCAATAGGCGCTCTGCTCGGTACTTCCAATACTACTTCTTATATAGAAAGCGCCTCTGGTATCAGCGAGGGAGGACGCACGGGTTTTACCTCGGTTATTGTCGCCGCTCTTTTCCTTCTTTGTCTGCCGCTAGTCGGTCTTTTCGGTATGGCTCCTTACGCGGCGACAGCCCCCGCGTTAATTATTGTAGGGGTTATGATGGCTGATTCTTTCAAAGGTATTCACTGGGATAAAATAACCGAATCAATTCCCGCATTCCTTACAGTTGTCATTATGGCGCTTGCTTACAATATTTCTTACGGAATTGCCGCCGGTTTTATATTTTATTGTATAGTTAAACTTTGCAAGAATGAGGCAAAGGACATACACCCGATTTTATTCGGCGCGGCTTTAGTGTTCATGTTGTACTTCATATTGATGGCAGTCACCGGGTGACAAACGATGAAATTTTATCAAGAATAGATCATACTCTTCTCAGGATGACGTCTTCCTGGGAAGAGATCAAAACTCTCTGCGGGGAGGCTCTGCGTTTTAAAACAGCGTCCGTTTGTGTGCCTCCCTGTTACGTTAAACCTATCCGTAACGAGTTTGACAATTTGAATATTTGTACAGTCGCGGGCTTTCCGCTTGGCTACTGCATCACCGCGGCGAAAGTACTTGAAACAGAACGCGCAATCCTTAGCGGCGCGAATGAGATCGACATGGTGATCAATGTTGGCGACGTAAAAAATAAAAATTACGATTTTATTTTTGAAGAAATCAAACTTGTAAAGAAAACCTGTAGTTCTTCAGGAAGCGGCAAGACAGATACCGGAAAAATTTTAAAAGTAATAATCGAAACTTGTTTTCTGACAGAGGAAGAAAAAATACGTCTTTGCCAAATCGTGACAGACGCCGGAGCCGACTTTATAAAAACATCCACCGGCTTCGGCGCGGCGGGAGCGGCTCTCGCGGATATCGAACTGTTTAAAAAGCATATCGGAGAAAACGTAAAAATCAAAGCCGCAGGGGGAATTAAAACCCGTGAAGACATGGAAGCTTTCATCAACGCGGGCGCGCACAGGATAGGGACAAGTGCAGGTGTGAAGCTGCTTAGCTAGAAATTTTTACCACAGACCGTACTAACGGACACGAACTCGTTGTTTGATAATTTTTCTTGACTTATTATACTGATATTTGTATATTGTATACGAGAGTTGTTTCATGTAAAGAAGTGAGCGCTCTTTTGAATCGCCCGTATGGGGGTTCTATCTTAATAAAGCATAGGCAGTAGCTATGCGAGGAGCCTTTTATGAAAGGAACAAGACAGTACATGGATTTGGGCAGTATCTTCGACGAGATTTTCGAAGCAGCCCAGAATTTTCAAAACGAATTCAGCAGAAATTTTAACCCCTGCGAGCCGGATCGGACAGGTTTTAGCCACAGGCGCGGACCGGGATTTCAGTTCGGGAAACAATTCTTTGACGAGAACACCGACTACTATCCTAGTTATTCTTATCCGCCGATGAACGCCTTCATGACCGATGACAGAACGTTGGTGTTTGAATTCGCGCTTGCCGGTTTTGATGAAAAAGACATAAGCCTTAATTTTCAAGGCGACTACATGGTCTTCTCCGCAAAGCTAGACGGCACTGAATTTTTTGCCGATGACGGCGATAACGCGCAAATAAAACCTGAAGAAAATGTCCGTTACTTTAAGCGCCGCCTTAAAATGAAAAACATTGAAAAGCAAAAATATTATGTGCCTCTGGACAAATACGCCCAGGAAAAAGTAAAAGCGGTTTACAAAAACGGAATCCTTCGCGTCAGTATTCCGCCTAAGGACGAGCCGGATCAGTGTGACGGCATACGGATTGAGATCATAAAAGAAGGTAATTAATTTTTATCGGGAACTCAACGAACTGCTTTACAAAGGGGTAGGGGACACTCTGTTCTTTTGTAGAGAAAGTTCGTGCCGGTTCGTGGTGTTTGTGGTAAAGAAAAATAATTACCTAGGCGTTTCTGCGTGAGGTTCTTCTTCTCCTTCTTTTTCCACCTTTACCCGTACCCGCTCTATTTTAACAGCCTTCCCATCCTTGCCGATATCCAGAAACACTCCCTGCACTTCGAGATCATCCCACGCGTCTTTGGTCCAATCGGGGATGCCTGTCAGATATTCTTTGATGCGGGATTCGGTATCACAGCCGCCGACTGATTGGACGCTTCCTGTTCTGCCTGCGTCGCTTATGGCGGCGGTTCCTCCGGGGAGGATAGTTTCGTCCGCGGTTTGGACTCTTGTGTGAGAGCCGATGACTGCGGAACAGCGGCTGTCGGCGGCGAAAAAGAGCGTTTTCTTTTCGGCGCTTGCCTGCGCGTGAAAATCAATGATTATATACGGAGTTTGTTTTTTCAGCCGCTCAAGTAAGGAGGGGAGAGATGCAAGAGGGCTGTTTGCGTGAACGCGCGTAAAACCGTTTTGTCCGAGAAGAACTAAAACCGCGACTTGTTCGTTTCCCGCTTTAAAAACATGCGAGCCGATTCCGGGAGCTTCATGATTTAAATTTTCAGGACGAAGTACATAGCGTGTCTTATCGATATTTTCCGTTAGATCTTTTTTATAAAAACAACATTCGCCGAGAGTGATCACATCAGCGCCTAACTTGCGGATGTAGGCTGCATGGCTGCGTCCAAGACCGTTGCCGCCTGTCGCTCCGTCCGCGCAGACAATCATAAAGTCCCAATTGTACAGTTTTTTTAAATCGATCAAAGATTTTTTTAACGCGAATACTCCGGCTTTTCCTACAAGTTCGGCTATATAGAGAATTTTCATTTGGAGCGCGTTTCCTGATTTCCTGATAATGCGTCGAACCCCGAAAGTATGCGTTCAAATTCCGCAGCCGCCCTGTAGTCTCTTAGCTCCCTGCAAGTATCCCGCAGGTTAAAAAGGGCGTCATGAAAATGCGGAAACAGGCTCACGGATTTTTCAAAACAATTACGGGCTTCTTCAAAACTATTCCGATTGAAATAAAGAACTCCCAGATTGTTCCATGTCTTCGGGTCATTACTGTTGCGTGACAGCGCGGACAGATAACATTGTTCGGCAAGATCAAAATCATTTTTTTCATAGTAAATCAATCCAAGAGAGTACCATGCTTCAATAAGATCATCATCAATTAAAAGGCATTTTCTGAAACTGTCTATGGCCTCCGCGTACTCGCCTGTTTTTTGCTGCGCAATTCCCATATTGAGCCATAGCATCGGATTTTCCGGGTCAAGAGTTAAAGCTTCCTGAAACAAAGAAATAGCCTCAAAAGGCTTATTCGCTTCAGTTAACGCGACAGCGGAATTATTCAGGGAAATTACAGATTCCATACGATAAATATAATATATCAAAAATACCAAATTTTCAACCGAATTCATTTTTATACTGTTATTTTTTTTTAGTGTATATTATAATTATCATTATAGAAAATTGAACGGTTTCAATCTTCATTTTGACGGAAGATCACCGGAAGGATATATGTGAAAAACATTGCAGAATATAACAGCGGGATGACTGAGTATGAGTTTTTCTCATTCCTTTACGACAGAATAATAGCTAAGGAATTTACTACCTTCGCGAAACTAAAAGAATTTGTCGCTCCTGTTATGAAAGATAAATGGACGCACCCTGTTATAATGAAGGCTTTTATGCTGATGAAACGCCTTAATTGGGGTTTCTTTGCTTCCATATGTCCGAATACCCATAAAAAACTCTGGAAAGAACTTGTAATTCAGGATCGGGATTTTCCCGAAGCGGGTGATTTAAAGAGAACTTTGCAAATATCAAATCTTTACGTGGCGATGCTTGATATACACGGTTATACAAAGTTTTGTATGGAATCGAGAAAAAATCTTTCAATGATGCACAGCCTTGATTGGGCGATTGAAAATGAAGTCCGTAGAATTTCAACACAATGCGGAGCGATAAGCCAGAGGGAACGCGGCGATGAAATGGTAGTTGTCGCGGCGAGCGCGACAGACGCGCTTATGGTAACGCTGTGTATTATCGATTATTTCGGAAAAACCGATGTTGTCGGCGATCCTGAAATTTCAACAAAACGAACAGGAGCGGCGGACGCTCTTCCGGTCTTTAAAATATCGGGCGGGATCACGGGCGGTAATACCCAGAGTCCTCTCATTATAACGGAAAGAGGAAATCTTTCGGGCTTCCTTCTTAATTCGGGCGCGAGACTTCAGACAAGAGCGAATGAGCTTTCTCCCAAAGAATCGAGGGTTATGATTGCCAAACAGGTTATGATGAATTATGAAAAAGAAAACAAGGAAAACAAAGAAGGCAAATGTATACTTACGCAAAATGACGCAATCTACTTTTTTGATACCGGGCATATTGAATTTAAAGGCGTTATGATTCCTACCTGTGAAGTTGTCTTTGATAAAAACGAACGTTATAAGGAAATGTTCTCCGAAGATATGACAAAACTTTTTGCTTCCATTCGCGATAATTTATGGGAACAGCGTATCTATCAGGACTTAATCGAACTTCTTATCAGAGTAGCGCAGGTAATGCCGCAATTTACTGTAGTGCCGCCGCAGCCGATCAACGGTATGCAGACGATCACCAATGAGTCTTATATTCAGATCTGCCGTCTTTCGTATAAAGCGTATTGTGTTTCCGAAGATTATTATCAGGCAGTTGAGTATCTTCAGTGTTTGTATGATATCAGCGATCAAATAAAAATATTTGACAGATTAATATTGGATTATATTAAAGGCGTGACCGATAAATACAAGATTCTTCTTGACTCCTATGAAAGCCGCATCGACAAAGAAGTAGAAGAAAAATCCGAGCAAATATTCGGAGCGCATCATAAAACATGGCTTGCTTCCAAAAGCGGCGTTCAAATACATGAAAAGATGCGGGGAATAGGGCGAAAGAGCAAGGAAATCACTAAGAAGAAAAATTTATGGTTAAACTGTCTTACGCAAAATAAAGATAAAATGGAATTTACCCTGTACTCCGGAAAAAAATAACCGGTTGTAAATCTCCCGGACTTCAGCTGTCAAATTCCTCACTTTTCATTACTCCTGAAAAAAAGCCGATATTATAGATATGATCCGCGAAGGTTTAATCTTTTTACTATTCCCGATTTTTATTTTCTCTATGTACGCCCAGGAGGGCGAAACGGGTGTTCATCAGCAGGTTATACGCGGCGAAGTATATGTTGATTTTGCGCCTATTTACGCGGGTCATGTTGACAGCGAATACCCTCTTGATATTCCGGCGGCAGGAAGACGCGCGCTAGAGGAAGCCGCGTTGTTTTTTTCCGCCATGATATACGGCTGGTCGTTTAATTATGAAATAGGAGAGAGGGCAAGACAGATAGATGAAAAACTCGATCTTGAGTTACTCGCAATGATTCAAGCTGGCGATCCGGCGCTTCGCGTTACCGACACAAAAATAACCGAAACAGACATGAGGTTCAGGATGTGGACCGATTACCATTTAAACGACGCAATGCGTAACCGTCTGGAGGTTTGGCGCACTGGCAGAATTAGAAACGCTCAAGCCGTAGGGTACTCACCTTCTTTCATTGAGGAATATCCTGGCTGGCTTGAATACAAAAAGCTTGCTTTAGAGGATGCCGCCCGAATTGCGCTAAGATCGATGCTTAGAGGCAGCGAAAGAAACCGCCCAAAAGAAGTAAACGGTTTTATTAGCCTCGCTTCATTTCCCAGATACTTTATTGAAAGCGGACGCTGGGCGGTTTCCGCGCGTTTCAGAGTAGATATTGCGGAGATTATTCCATTTGCGGCGTATTAAAAAATAATTAACCACGAACCACACAGACCAACACGAACATTACTTAAGTAAAAAAAAATCACCCCAGCTCTTTTGATCGTTTATAAGCCGCTTCGACGGCTTTCATTACCGTACTTCTGAATGCTCCTTCTTCAAGTGCGGCAATGCCGGCGATCGTCGTTCCGCCGGGAGACGTTACCATGTCTTTCAGTTCGCCCGGATGTTTGCCTGTTTCCTGAACCATCGCGGCGGAACCGGCGACTGTTTGAGTGGCGTAGAGAAGCGCTTTATCTCTTGGAAGTCCCGTGCGCACCGCGCCGTCCGCCAATGCTTCGATAAAAAGATATACAAAAGCGGGTCCCGATCCTGAAAGTCCCGTTACAGCGTCTATGTAATTTTCGTCAACTTCGTCGACTGCGCCCGCTCTGTAAAGAAGTTCTTTTATTTCATCAATCTTGTGAAGCGTAACTTCTTTTGAAGCTGAAAGCGCTATCATTCCTTTTCCGATAAGAGCGGGAGTGTTCGGCATTATGCGCACAACAGGTATTTTAAAAGGAGGCAATGATACGCCGTCTTTCTGTAAAGTGTCAGAGACGGCTGTCTGTATCCTGTTAATAGACCAGCCTGCCGCCATTGAAATCAATACAGGCGCGTCGTTTGCGTCAATTTTTTTTTTAACGGCAGGCGCGATTTCGGCTAACACGTTGGGAAGCGTCTGCGGTTTTACCGCGAGAAAAATAAAATTGCTTTTTTGAACCGCCTCGATATTAGAGTTTATTATTCTTACGCCGAGGGAAACGGAAGCGTTTCGTGTTTTTTCTGTGTCGGTATCGGTGATAAAAATGTTATCTGATTTTTCTTCGCTGGCTGCTTTTGCAGCGCTTATAGCCGCGCTCATAAGGGCAAAACCCATATTGCCGCAGCCGATAAATGAAATGTTACTCATGTTTAATCTACTCCTGCCGCTTTTCTAAAGCGTTTTACTGTAGCCGCCGCTATCGGACGCGCTTTTTCCGCGCCGCGTTCCAAAATTTTATCGAGCGAGGGAATGTCCGCCATGATAGCGTTGTAATTTTCGCGTAACGGAGCGAGACAGCGGTTTACAGCGCGGAAGAGTTCTTCTTTCGCGTCTCCCCAGCCCATTCCGCCCGCGCGGTAACGCGATGCGAGCGCCGTCTGCTCGCTATTATCAGCGAAAAGTTTATATATCTGAAAAATCTGGCTTTCATCCGGATTTTTCGGCTCTTCTACAGCCTGCGAATTTGTTGTTATGCGCATAATTGTTTTGCGTAACGTTTTTTCGGGCGCGAAAAGAGGGATAACATTGTTGTAACTCTTGCTCATCTTGCGTCCGTCAAGCCCCGGTATAACAGCGGAATCTTCCTGAACGCCCGCCTGAGGCACTTTTAAAACCTGTTGATTATAATTCGCGTTTACAGACTGCGCGATATCCTGCGCCATCTCTATATGCTGCACCTGATCCTTTCCGACAGGAACAATATCAGAATCGAAAATAATAATATCCGCCGCCATTAATACAGGATAGGTAAATAGCCCCATGTTAATACCAGAGTCCGTATCGCTTCCCTTATCGTTGTTTTCCTGAACTGCCGCTTTATAGGCGTGGGCTCTGTTCATCAATCCCTTCGCGGTAAAAGCCATAAGCATTGTTGTAAGTTCAAAAACTTCGGGGATTGAACTCTGCCGGTAGAAGATCACTTTCTCAGGATCAAGCCCGGAAGCAAGCCAGCCAGCCGCGACCTGCCTGATTGTTGAATTGAGTTCCTTTGGATCTTTCATAGTATTGAGCGCATGATAATCGGCAATAAAATAGCGCGCGTCGTATTCTTTCGCAAGTTCAAGCGCGGGCTTTATCGCGCCGAAATAGTTGCCGATATGCAAATCGCCTGTTGGTTTAATGCCTGTAAGGGAGATTTTCTTCATAGATTTAATTTAACGGTTTTATTGTTTAATGTAAACGGGGGAAATAGAAGAACCATATGCGGAGGAAAGAAATTATACCGCGAACTTCGCTAACAATTACGAACCTCTTGTCCGTTAGCTTCTTCTTTATCTATAATTTAATTAATGAAGATATCTGTTAAATTATCTGACATTATCATAATCATTCTTGTAACAGGAATAACTTTATTTTCGGCGTATAGCGTCTACATGAAACCGCGGGGAATCGCGCAGGTGTTGATACGGGGGCAGGAGAGTGAATGGACTTTTCCTGTTGACGCGCAGGAAACAATTATTGTGCGGGGAACATTGGGAAATACAGTTGTAAGAATTAACGGAGGAAAATCGTGGATTGAATCTTCTCCATGCGAGAATCATACCTGCGTCGCGGCAGGCACGCTTACAAAACAAGGGCAATGGGCAGCGTGCCTTCCAAATAGTGTTTTATTAATGATTAGAGGAGATGACAGCGGCAAAAACGGACGATCGGAAGGAGAAAAAATAGATGCTGTTGTCTGGTAGCGGAAATCTAAGAAAGAATATCGCAATTCTTGGCGCTCTTTGTCTTTTTCTCTCCGCCGTCGAATATATGATTCCAAAACCGCTCCCTTTTTTGCGAATCGGGCTTGCTAATCTGCCGATTATGCTTGCGTGTAATGTTTTTCCCTTCTCCGCTTTTTTGATTTTAGTAAGCATTAAAGTTATCGGACAGGCGTTAATTACCGGTACGCTTTTTTCTTACATTTTTTTATTTTCGATGACAGGAACTTTTTTATCTTCTCTTACCATGTTTTTTCTTCGTTCTCTTTTCGGAAAAGAACGGATAACATTTATCGGTATCGGAACGGCGGGCGCTTTTATATCAAATGTTTCTCAATTAGCTCTTGCTCAATTTTTAATTTTTAAGGATAGCGCGCGCTATATCGCGCCTCCGTTTCTGGCTGTAGGAATTATTACAGGAATCGCCCTTGGGATTTTTTGTGAAGCGTTCGCGGAAAAATCACGATGGTATAAAGAACAATCAGGAATAACGAATGACTGATTTTTATAATAATTTCAGCGCGAAAGCGTTATTTATATCCGGTCTTATTATAATGCCCGCTTTGTTATTTAATCCGAGCACTGAATTGAGAATCGCGCAATTTTTATTTTTTTGGTTTCTTGCTTTTTTGTTCGGAAAAAAAACAAATCCTGTTGTTACTCTTTTGGTAATTATTTTTATTATCGCGTTTAATCTTATAATTCCTTACGGACGCGTTTATTTTTCAATTGGCGCGTTTCAGATAACATCAGGCGCTCTTACCGCCGGCATTCACCGCGCCTTTACCCTTTCCGCGCTTGTAATGCTTTCCAAAGTAACGATAAGAAATGATTTGAAAATTTCAGGCGCTTTCGGCGGAATCTTAAGCGAATCTCTAAAAATGTTTTCGATGATAATGAACAGAAAATATCGCCTGACAGGAAAAAACTTTATTACGGATGTTGATAATATATTGATTGAGATTAACAGGGAGCAAGCAGATAGCAGGGAGCAGGGAGCAGAGAACAGAGAGCAAATAAAAACAAAACCTATTGGTTATGTTATTTTGTCGTTGGTGATCATAATTTCGTGGCTGCCAATGATATTATAAAAAATCTTTTTAATGTTCAATACGGTAAGAAGTATCAGTCAATGTAAAGTTTGCGCCGGGCGTTGTCTTTACGCTTCTGTCTTCAAAGACAAAAATAGCTTCAGTTTCAGGAAAAGATTCTAATAAAGCGCTTCCTTTTTCATAACCTAAAACAAAGACCGCGGTAGAAAGCGCGTCTGCGTCCATTGAAATGTTTGTTATAATTGTTACCGATAATAAACCGTTGTAAGAAGGATATCCTGTAGAAGGGTCGAAAATGTGATGATAACGTTTACCGTTTTCTTCAAAGTTACGTTCGTAAATCCCTGACGTGACAATCGTTTTTAAAGCGGGAAAATTTAAAGGAGCGGATGTCTGCGCTATTCCCAAAATATTACCGCGTTCCTTTTCTGGATTTTGAATGCCTACTCTCCACGGAGTTTTGTCAGTTTTTTCGCCGATTAAAATAATATTGCCGCCAAGGTCTATCTTTGCCCGTTTAACTCCCGCTCTGATTGCGGCTAACGCTGTTTCGTCCGCCGCGTAACCTTTGGCAATCGCGCCCAAATCAAGAGCCATTCCGGTTTCAGTTAGAAATACGCTTTTTGTTTCCGCGTTAAGTTCAATAATACGCCAATTGATTAACGAAATAGCTTTTTCTATTTCTGACAGAGACGGGACTCTCTGGTTGTCGCTTCCTATTCCCCAAAGAGATACAAGGGGACCGACAGTCGGATCAAAGGCGCCAAGAGAAAGTTCGGCGAAATATTTCGCTCTTTCAATTACTGTGAATACGTTTTCATGGACTATAACAGGTTCAATCCCCGAAGAAGCATTTACGCGGCTGACATCGGAAGACGGAATATTTACGCTCATTAGGTTTTCAATTTCGCGTAATCTTGAAAAAATATCGTTATAAATTTTATCCTGTCCGTTATCAAAAAGACTGACAACGCAGACAGTTCCAAGCGCAAATTCAATGCGTGTTGTTTCGTTCTGCCTGCAGGAAACCTGCGTTGACACAACCGCTATTAATATAACGAGGAGTAAGGAAGTAAATCTGAAGTTTAAAGGAAGCAGGAATTTTAACATTTTGTAAACTCAAATTTACAATTCATTTTTAAATTCTTAATTTATAACTCCCAATTCCTCATTTAGGGTATCTTCGCCGTTTAATCCGAAGCGGGCTGACAGTTCCTGCAAATGACTGCCGATGAAAAGAGCGCCGTAGGTTGTTAATATGATGCCGATTGTTATTCCCATAGGCAGAATAAATGATATGCCGATTTTCTCCGAAAGGTTTTGGTAGTCAAGGCTGAAAAACGCGATTACAAGAGAAAAAGCAAGAGCAACACCCGCAATAACCCATGAACGTGTGGAAAAACCGCCGGGCATTGAAAACATTTCTTCGGTTTCCGACAATTCCTCTTCTGTTTTGATTTTTGCCATTATTGAATCTTCAATGTCCGGAGAAACCGGAAAGAAATCTTTACTCAATATATTTCTCGCGTTTTCGTAAATTTTGATTCTACGCGCGCATTCAGAGCAGAAAAAAGAGTGCATGCTTATCTGTATACGGATAAGCGCCGGCAGGGATACGCCGTATCCGTATTCATCTTCAGAACATCCGTAAATTATATCAGTAACCTTTGAACAATTCATTCCGCACCTCCGCGTCCAATACTAAAAATTCTCTTTTAAACTTTCCAGTTTTTCTCTTAATATAATTTTCGACCTAAATACATGAGATTTTATAGTGTTTACAGGAATTCCTGTAATCGCCTCAATCTCCTGATATGAACAGTCGTAAAAATAAAACAAATCAATACAAATTTTGTAACGTTCAGGCAGTTCTTCTATTGCCGCGCGAACAGCGTCTTTTGCCGCGTTACGAAGAGCGATCCTTTCGGGAGTCTCCGTGTTGTTGACAAGTTTTTGCGCCGCCGCCGCCTGCGCGTCCTCTTCCGCAAGGCTGTGGTACTCCTTCCTCCTGTTCACCTCGTTTAACGCCGTGTTATACGCAATCTTATACAACCACGTTGAAAAGCGGCTTCTGCCTTCAAAACGTGAAAGGCTCCGGTACGCTTTTAAAAACACTTCCTGAGTAAAATCGGAAGCATCGTCACCGTTACGGAAAAAACTCATGCCCATCCCGTAAACGGCTTTTTCATGCTGTCTTACTAAAATACGGAACAGATCCTTCTGTCCCGAAACAATCTGACTGACAATTAACTGATCGTTGAAGTCAGTTTCGGCGCCATCCTTACTCGAATGCTCCGGTTTGGTTTCAAGCATTCTTTTCCATGCGCTTTATTATGTAAAAAGCCAAAAGCCCGATGCCCATAGACAAAGGAATAATTCCGCCCAAAAGCCCGTAAGATGTATTTCCGATAACAATCAACAAAATTGTCAACGCGGCACCTACCGTTCCTAAAAGCAAACCCGATAACAGACTAAACGTCATAAGCTGAAAATTCGGTTTTGTATAAAGTCCCGCTTTTATTAACAGCGATCGCCTTCGGTGATTCCACAAAAGATAGAAGAAAATCACAACAGATCCCATGACAATTCCTACAATAGGAATTACCGCGACAATAACTTGCGCGCTTGCCGATATTTCGTTCATTTAAAACTCCAGAATATCATTGTAAGATAACTGTCTTTTTGTGTCTATAATTTTGACAGCGAATATAGCAGAAAGTTGCAAATACGGGTTTTAACGTAAAGTACGCAAAAGTGATCTAAGCTCGGGATTTGCGGCGCTCTCTGTTTGCCGCGCCGCGTTTTCAGCCTGAAGTATTACTTCATCGGAAGGCTCAATACGATCAAAAAATCCGTTTCTTATGAGAGTGCCGATCGCGATTTCTTCATCAACATTTGTGATGGTAAGTTTTCCCACGAGTTCGTCTTTAGCGTAGATAAGGGCAATGCCTTCGTTCGCGGTTTGCGCTCTTCCTTTTTTTACAACGTCAAAAACCGCTTCGGTTTGAATGCCGTCGGCTCTTCCTTTGTTGATGAGCGCCTGTCCCTGTCTGCGGATTAGAAGCCGTCCGCGAAGCGGCATTGACGCGGAAAGCTGCGATACAATTCCACGGGAAGCGTCGCGCAGTCTGTCAGTACCTGTGCGAAAAGTGTAAAACGTTCCCGCGCTTGAACCTGTTCTTCCGACGAACAGCTCGGATTTAACGGCGATATCGCGCTCATTTTCGGTTACTGAAACAAGCATGAAGTAATCAGCGCCTGATTCTCTTGCCTGCCTGAATCCTTGAGAAAAAGTAGCCTGTCTCAGATCGATATTCATCGGCAGGATATTGCGGTCGTGCATTAGCTGATCGTGAATAACGCCTGCCGCTACAGTTCCAGCGTCTGTATGATAAAAACTTGACTGCCCGGCGAGAGCAAAAACCGCGATTTTCCAGTGACGCTCCGTTACTTCAACGGGGTTTACCTGCCACTGTTTGAACAGCGCGTTTGAGAGAAGAGAATTGTACGCTTCAACCGCGTCATTTAAAGCGCGATCGGCGATTCCCTGATCCTGCAGAAAGCGAAGTTCTTCGATGTAACGGGCAGGGTAGCCCTGCAGCCTGAGAAGTTCCGCGTATCCGCGCCTGTCCGCCGCGAAAGGATTTAACCTTAATCCTCTCCTGTATTCAAAAATCGCCTGATCAATTAAATTACGCGTTCTGAAATTTCTCGCCCTGTTAAAATGCCATAAAGCCCATCTTGCCCGGCGCGGATCTTCAAGATTTGTTGAAGAAATAAGAGTATCTTCTAAAACTGCGCGTAAAAATTCATCATCTTCATTAATCGCGATCGCGTTGGTAAGAACGGTAATCGCTTCATTAGTGCGTCCCATCCTGATAAGGCAGAGAGCTTTTAAATACCACGCTCCCATATCCTGTCTGTTACGCGAAATCGCGATGTCGCATAGCCGTGACGCTTCTTCGTATTCGCCGCTCCGGTAGCGAAGGTTAGCCAGCAGCATTTGAGTTTGAGCATGATCGCTTTTGTAATGAAGAGCGCGCTGCGCGTATTTGATCGCGTCCTGAATTTTTCCGTTCTGCGAATAAATGTAAGAAGCGTAATAAAAAACACGGTAATCGTCCGGATGCTGAGTGAGAGCGCTGTTTATATATTGAGCTGCAGTATCTCCGTCTCCGAGTGAGAGCGTAACAAGCGCGATTGAAATTAAAAGACGCCTGTCGTCGGGATAACGCCGAACCGCTTCACGATAACGGAGCATTGCCTCAGACGGTTTATTTCTCGCGATATCAAGTTCGCCCGCGGCAAAGAGAGCTTCCCTGTTGTACGGCTCTTTCGTAAGAATTACGGTAACAAGAGCGTCGGCAGCGTCAAGCTGTCCCAAAGCGATGAGCGTAAAGACTTCTAAATTGGCGACAGACATATTGTTACGGGCGAGCTGCTTCGCTTTTCTTACCCAGTTAAGCGCCTCGTCAAATTCAGCAAGTTCGTAATAACATTCCGCAAGAGACGCGGTTCCCTCTGCATGAGCGGGATTTAACCGTAAACATTCCATAAAAGATTCAATTGCGGAGTACCAGTTTTCTTCCGCCATGTAATTGCGCCCCTGTTCATAATAAGCGGCAGCCGAAAGAGCGGATTGAGAATAAAGAGTAATCGGATGTGTAAGAAAAAGAAGAATTAACCACAAACCGCACAAACACCACGAACATTTATTTAAGAATGTTTTTGTCACTATCCCCCCCTAATTAAACAACTAATCCTTTTTTTGCGTTACGATTTTTATCGAATTAATTTTATGCCCATCCATGTCCTGCACTATAAAATTACAATCTTTATAAACTATTTTTTCGTTTTTAACCGGGATCTTGCCGAAAAGATCAAAAACAAAACCGCCAAGGGTATCGAAATCATCAATGGGAAGCTTTAAGCCTGTCTCTTCTGCAAGGAATTCCAAATTTACGCGCGCGTCGCATAACCATGAGCCTTCGCCGAGTGTTACGACATCGTCGGTTTCATGATCAAACTCA
>Ga0209755_10005255_pt1 | contig 14806 bp, 15 predicted proteins | sample TergutCo191P1_FD_187301 | JGI IMG/M metagenome (GOLD analysis project Ga0209755, IMG submission 187301) | Cornitermes sp. P1 segment gut microbial communities from Petit-Saut dam, French Guiana - Co191P1 (SPAdes) (version 2) | ecosystem: Host-associated > Arthropoda: Insects > Digestive system... | reverse complement strand
TATCCGTCCAGTATATCGCTTGTGCCGCACATAAAATATACGGCATAAAAAAGAATTGACAAAGGTTCTATGGCTAATAGAGAAATAGACCCTATTATTCTGATTATTGTAATTGATGTTGCTACATGAAGCGCGGGGACGGGGATCATTTCATTTCCCATATGTCTGCTCCACACTGTAATACCGCACTTTGCAGCTTGGCATATTGATGAATGAGTAGAAGTTCAGCGAAAGCTCGCTAGGATTAGCAGACGAATAATCTTCAAACGCTTTCACGTCTTCCATTGTTTCAAATGCAAGAATATCAACCCATGTGTCGTTATCGTTCCATTGCTCCCATGCGATATAGCCTTTTTGTTTTGAGATATATTCGTCATTCAGCTTCTTAGACGCGCTCAAAAAGTCCTCGGCAGATACGGATTTTTTGAGCTTATATTCACAGTAAAATATTGATTTCGGCATTTACTCAACCCTTTCCTGTTAAATTATCGGGAAGCAGGGGAACGGGGGTTGCTGCTTCCATTAGCCCCCTAATAGTATATTGACTTAATTATAACACGTAGTAATTGAGATTTCTATTTAAACTTTTGAAATTAACCGTTAACTTAGTGAAGCAGGGGGAAGCAGGGGGACGGGGGTTGCTGCTTCATAATCGCCAGATTATGTTGTTTGAAATTCCGGTAACTCGTGCAAGTTGTCTTGTGGAAACATCATTCATTTCCAAGATGCTTCTCAATGTGTTTTCCATTTTCTCACGCGATTGATTTTGAATCGTTAACGCTTTTATGCCTAGCTCACATTCAATTAAATTAATAAGCTCATCATCGGTCAGTTGTTTATGGTGCTTAGTATTATCAAGACATTTTTCATTTATATCGCTTTCCATGAAGTCCACAAAGTTTGATTCGTCAATTATCTCAAATGCAAGCTCGTAGTCAGTGAGCCCTCTTTTTTGAATATAATCGTGATAACTGCTCCATTTATGTTCGCATAAAAAATCGCATAAGTTTGCTTTTATTGGATTTTGATGAATATATCTCAACACGACTGCAAAATATGAGTCGTTTTCCACAGCTTCACTTTTGTATCTATCTTGAAACAGATGCCCGCTACGCATATACTTGCGATTATACCAATAAACATACCTCGCTCCAATGCGTCTGAAAACAGAAGCCAAGCTCTCCTTGCCTTCTTTAAGCAGCAGATGCACATGATTTCCCATCAGGCAATAGCCATATAGCTCAAACTCACAAATTTTCTTGCAGTCTCCCAGAACATACAGAAATTTTTCGTTGTCCTCATCGTCACCAAATATTGTCTGCCTGTTAATTCCTCTGAGCATTACATGGTATATTCCTGTTGAACTTTTTTTCCGTCCGTATCTTGGCATTTTACGACTCCTCCCGTGAAGCAGGGGGACGGGGGTGCTGCTTCCTAGCTTTGTGTTATGAAGCAGCAACCCCCGTCCCCTCGCTTCAAATTTTCTCATATAAATCATTAAGCATATCAATCAGCGATCTGATAGAGGTCTTTACTTTATCTGGGTCTTCTATGCTCGCCATGCTTTTCAGTCCTGTGTTGAAATTATGTGCAATGTTTGATAGCTCTGCCACCCATGGTGAAGCTTCTTTGTTTTGCGTTGATGAGTTTGCACTTTCGTTTATTGATGCGGACTCTTCCGAATGCCGCAGTTCATGGGTTCCTGCTTTGATACGTGCCGCTGTTTCGGCAATTTCCTTTTCGCTGCCGTTTGCAAGTTCCTGTAACCGCCGTCTACTGATATTTGCCTCGCCTGATAGAATTTTTTGCTTGGCATAGGGAGATACTTCACCTATTGCGCATATAGCCGTAGAGACTTGTGCATCGCGCCTTATTGTTCTTGGTGAAACATTATACTGTTCGGCAATCCGCACCGCAGTTGAATGACTTTCCTTCAAAGGGTCAAGTTGACCCTTTGAAATTTCGCCTTGTGAATTTCTCCGCTTTCCACCTCGCATCCGCTTATCCGTATTATAGTGTAAACCCCTAAAATGACTCAGTTGCAGAGGATTCAGATTACGTCTTGACACCTGTGTCTCGATAATCCAGATAATTACATCATCGCGAGAATCAAACTCCATATTTATTGTGTTGTACTTCAAGCCATGCTTATTTATAATTTCCCAGCGATTGTGTCCGTCAATCAAAATGCCCTCCCACAGCACCAACGGGTTTTGGCAGCCATAAGTGAGCATATTCCCCTCAAGCCATGCAAAAGTTTCTCTATCAAGTGGCGGAAGCAGCTTCCTAAATTCTTCGTCAATAATTATATCCATCATAGCCTATGCCCTCCGTATGCAGTGTTCAGCCCATGCAATAATCAAAATATTGCGTATTTATATACCTTTAGTGTATAATTTAACACAAATATTTTTCTTCCGATACACCCTATAGGGTGTATTTTTGGCCCGAAAAATTAAAGAAACACCCCCGTCCCCGCGCTTCCCTTCCGAAGCAGCAACCCCCGCCCCCGCGCTTCACCCGCGCTTCAAAAAGGCAGGTCAGCCTAAAGCTGACCTGCCTTCTATCTCGCTTCACCAAACTACATCAATACTTTCCGAATCCCATGTCGGAGCTGCTGCCGCCGTCAAATGGTGCGGGATTGCTTGCTCCTTTTGAGGGTAGGCTTCTCATGCCTCCGCCGCGTTCTCCTTTGAGCTTAAAGCGGGAAATCAGTTCTTCAAGCACCAGACTTTGACCGTTCATTTCCTCACTGGCTGCCGCGCTTTCTTCTGCCGTTGCACTGTTTTGCTGGACGACTTGCGCAACTTGGTCAATGCCTACATTGACTTGGTCGATGCCTTGTGACTGTGATTCCGAAGCCTGAGCGATTTCCGTTATGAGCTTGCTCGACTCACTGATACCGGAAACAATCTCGGATAGACTCTCTGCCGTTTCGCTGGCTATGCGTGAACCCAGTTCAGCTTTTTCCATGGAGTTTTGAATCATTGTGCCGGTGTCCTTAGCGGCCTCGGCACTCTTAGATGCGAGGTTGCGAACCTCCTCTGCAACGACCGCAAAACCTTTACCATGCTGACCTGCGCGAGCCGCTTCGACAGCAGCGTTGAGTGCGAGAATATTTGTCTGAAATGCGATGTCGTCGATTGTTTTGATAATATTGCTGATACTTTTGCTCGCATCGTTTATCTCGCTTACGGCAGTAATCATTTCGTCCATCTGGCGGCTGCCCTTTTCAGCACTTTCTTTGATGGTGGTAGACATTTGAGCAGTCCTGCCTGCGATACCGGCGTTGTCCTTTGTTTTCTTGGCAATATCTGCGATAGATGCACTGAGCTGCTGCATGGAAGAAGCTTGTTCGGTGCTGCCCTGTGCAAGCACTTGTGCACCGTCGGCGATTTGTTTTGAACCCGTGGAGACTTGCCCTGAAGCGTTATGTATCTCGGTGAACATATCGTTAAGATTGTCCGTGACCTTAGAAAGTGCTTTTCCGATTTTGTCTTTTTCGGATAATACGTATGGTTCAATGGTCAGGTCGCCGTCTGCAATTTTTTCAAGCAAATCCATTTCTTTATTGATACTACCTAAAAATTCAGCGGTTGCACCGATACATTGACCGAGTTCATCTTTATTTTTAGAAATGCTCTCAATGAGCGTAACATCTTCCGCACGTAGTGAAATATCGCCCGTTTTTGCGGCGTTTTTCATAAAGCCTGTCAGAACAATAAGTGGTTTGCTAATCATGTTTGCGATAAAAAGCACAACCAAAACTGCAAGAGCAATACCTACCAGACCAAGGATAAGCAAGGTGAAAATCAATGTGTTTGTGCCGGCAACGGTTTGCGCATTGGAAAAGCCGACAAACAACATACCGACCACATTGTCTCCCGCACCCTTTAACGGATAATAGACCGCAGTGTGAGGGACTCCAAATAAATCAAGGTCTCCAATGTAATGAATTCCTTGGTTTACAACAGTGTTTAGGATTACTTCGTTTGTCAAGTCGGTTCCGATAACACGCTGACCGTCCTGTACGATTGTAGTGGCGACGCGAGTGTTTGCATTCTCACCGCCAAAAACCGTTACTTCTGCATTGAAAATAGAGGCAAAATTATCCACAAATCTGTCGGTATGAAGGAAAAACAGCGGAGTCATCGTGCCTATTATTTCAGCTCCGCGCCTTATCGGAACAGTAGTGTTTAATCCGAGCGGCATAGTTGCTGTAGAAGAATATGAAGACGTTATTCTACCCTCAAGTGCTGCAATTCCGGCAGGAGTACCGTCAATGTCGTTATAGTTGTCAAGCGCATGCATTCGCACAACAACCCGTCCTTCAAAGTCACGCACGACAAAGCTGTCAACACCATACTCTACGGCAGCTTCATTCAGAGCTGCTATAATATTATCTCTGGCAGTTGCTCTGTCTTCATCTGCGTTCCACGCAAGTAAGTTATCCGTTATATTGTAGTCATGGGCGACAGCCAGAGCCACAAGTCGCGTTGTTTCCTGAAAATCGGCAAGTTTCGACTCCGCAGCACCCGCCATGCCCTCAACTCGCTCATATGACATTTGGTGGGTAAGGTTGCCAACCTGCACAAGAACGAACACCATAATCACCGCAACGAGCGCTACCAATACAAAGCCTACCGAGAAAATAATTTTGCTGCGTACTTTCATGTTTTTTAACATTGAAAAGTCCTCCAATTCTACTATTTTGCGTAGTGACCTAAAAGCGAGGTACTAAGGTAGAACCACTATAAAGAATAATGCCAAAATTCGGTCGCTTAAGTCACTCAAATTCCAGCATATTATCCTAATATTACACCTTAGATATACGTTTGTCAACAGTTATATAGGTGCTCAAATTTAAAGATTGTGTGAAGAAATTGTCAAATAAAAACGATAGCGTAAGTTTGGACTTTGCTTGCGAATGAAAATAGCAAATTTTCAATTGACGAAAGGCAAAATATGGTATAAAATCGTCCGTAAATATGATATTTTGAGGTGCATAAATGGGAAGATTGGGAAGACGCTCGATATTTATTGTGCTGGTGCTTACTGTAGTATGGATTTTGCTAATGGAAGAACTGTCTGCTATGTCTGTTGCGATGGGCGTGGTGATAGGCACTATTGTCATGCTCTTTTCAAAAAAGTTCTTGCCTTTACAAGCAATTCACAACGTCAGCTTTCGTAAACTCATAACATATCCATTTTACCTTGTCGGGCAAATCTACGCAGCGGGTTTTGCGGTGATAAAGATTATCATAACAGGCTCAGTTGTGGACATTGTGACCGTTAAGACGCAGCTGAAAAACGAGGCTCTGCGGGTTATGCTTGCCGACTCCATAACCCTGACTCCGGGAAGCATTCTGCTTAGTCTCGAAAAAGAAAACCTCACCCTCCTGTGGATTCGGGGCAAAGACACTCCGGGCGATTCTGACACTGCCGGAGAGATTCTCAAAGGTGGGCTCGAGAAACGGCTGTTAAAAGCTGAAAGGGATGCATAAAAATGTACGTATTGTGGGTATTGCTATTTTTGATGATTTTATACATGATACGCGGTGTCAAAGGTCCCACTATTTGGGACAGGTTGCTTGCTTTGAACCTGATTGCAACAAAAATCATCGTAATTATTGTTGTATTTGCATCACTGCAGGATGAGGCTTTCTTGCTGGACTTTGCGTTGCTGTACTCATTGTCCAGTTTCATAGGCACGATATTTATAGCATTGTTCCTTTCAAAACAGAGACTGGGCAAACGCAGAGGGAAGAGGTGAGAGGTCATTAACATTCAATCTATTTTAGAAATCGCAGGAAATGTACTCATTGGCATAGGCGCACTTTTTATGGTATTTGGTGCGGTGGGTTTGTTTCGCTTCAAGGACTTCTACCCCAGAATTTTGATTGCTTCGAAAATAGACACTGTCGGGCTGCTCACGATACTCCTCGGAGTGGCGTTGCGACACGGGATAAGTTTTTTCACGGGGAAAGTTGCGTTAATCATCGTTGTAATTTTGGTCTTAAATCCATTGGTGGCACATATTGTTGCCGCAGCAGCACATGAATCCGGATACGGGCTGGAAGGAACTCTCGCTGAGGAGGGCGATACACTGCAAGATAATGAAGAACTAAACGAAGAAACCAAAGAGGAATAATATGATATACGTTTTGTTGATTTTATGGATAATATGCTCAATGCTCATTATTGTTGAGCGTAAAATTTACCGTATTTTTATATACTTCGGAATATTTTCTCTCATAACGGCAGCGTGTTATATGCTTTTGGGTGCGCCTGACGTTGCACTTGCCGAGATAGGAATATCGGCATTTTCCACTATATTATTCATTGTATGCGTTGAGAAATACTATAGCCACAGGGGCGGTATTGCTGCCTATGCAGCCGAGCACCCAAAAAAACTTAAACTGGGCAAGTGGGCAAAAAGGTTTCTTCCGGCGCTTATTTTCTGTGCGGCTATGCTGGGGCTGTTTATCTACTTCATACCCGGTGAAATGGTTAGCACATATTTGAAACACCAATATTTGAGCGGGTTTATGGCAAGCGTTGGCGGTCAAAATGCCGTCACTGCCATATATTTGGGCTATCGTGTCTATGATACCCTTTTTGAAGCACTCATTTTGGTTGTAGCAGTGGTTGCCGTGGCACATATGTCGTGGTCGTCGGAGGAGTCTGTAGCCGATGGGCACCACAGTGAAATCGAGAATTATTCAATGGCGATTTTCACGCTACGCATAATCTGCCCGATTATTTTGGTTTTCGGCGCATATGTGATAATGAACGGTCATATCTCTGCCGGAGGCGGATTCCAAGGCGGACTCGTTATAGCCAGCTTTTTCATTTGCCGCTATCTGATATACGGCATTTACGACATTCCAATCAAAAAAATCATTAAACTTGAAGAACTGGTGTTTATCAACATCATTATTGTTGCGGTCATAGCGGTGTTCCTGGGTACGGGAGCATTGATTCCGGGAGAGTTTTCAACTCTGTTTCAAGATGTATACCTAATTGCCATGAATATCATGATTGGGCTGAAAGTGGCATGCGGATTCACAATATTATTCTATCGCTTTGTTGCAATTGAGCGGCGAGAGGAGGTAGTTGCATAATGAATCTGTTTCCCGATGTTTTTGCTGTAATTCTTTTTTTCATAAGCGTTTTCGGGCTGCTGACAAGCCGAAATATTATTAAATCAATTATTTTTGTGCTCGTGATGCAAACTGCGGTGATTATGTTCTGGATTTTTCTCAGTTCGAGATTCGGTCAGATACCGCCAATCATCAACGACCCCGCTTTGCTCGATGATTTAACATACATAGCTGACCCGTTTCCGCAAGCGCTCATGCTGACGGCAATAATCATAGGAATTTCCGTCACCGCAATTTGCATAACTATGCTCAACACCTTGTTTCGCAGGCATAAGACAGTGGAGTGGAAAGCTCTTGCGCAGTGTGCTGCGGAAGAAGCCGTACAACGAAACAGCGATATCTGATACTACCTTCCAAGGAGAAGTACCATGCTGACTTTTTTTGTCATCATACCTGTTGTAATAGCCGTGTTTCTCTTCGTGTTTTCAGGCGCGAGGTCTGCACGTATCATAGCTATGGTCTTTCAAACAGCCCTTACGGGGTTTGCGTTTTACCTGTTCATGCTGAGCCGAACAGAAACTGTATACACGCAGATAGGCGGATATGAGGGGTTTCTCGGCATAATTTTACGTGCCGATAATCTTGCTGCCGTCTTTATTTTGCTGAGCACGGTAATTGTTATGACTGTGACATTATACTGCATAAATTCGGACAACACGCGTACATTCTGGTTTTTGTTGTTCTTACTCGAAGCATCGCTGATTGGGCTGTTTTTATCGAGAGATTTCTTCAATATCTTTGTCCTGATAGAAGTCAGCACTGTCGTTGTCACAATTCTCCTGATGTACAACAGGATGAGGCGTAATATGTATGCAGGCCTGCTCTTTTTGATGGTAAACATTGTCGTAATGCAGTTTTTCCTTTTTGGGATAGGCTATATTTACATGCTCACGGGAACCCTTGACATGGACGGAGTAGCAGTTGCTGTAGCGGGCATGGATCAAAGCTCTCTTGCACTGCCTTATGCTCTGATAATGACCGCAGCCGCATCAAAATGCTCGCTCTTGCCGCTTCTCACGTGGCAGCCGAAAGTTAACTCCATGCCGGGCGCACCAACGTCCATCACGGCAATTGTTTCAGGGCTTCACATAAAATCAGGCATATATATTTTCATTCGATTCCAAAATGTATTCGGAGATTTTGCGGCGAGGGACTTTTTCCTGATTATCGGCGTCATTACCGGTCTCGTGGGCGTTATTTTGGCATTGTCGCAAAAGAACATAAGGCTGATTCTCGCTTACAGCACCATAGCTCAAATTGGTCTGATTATGGTCGGACTCAACATGGGCTACGATTATTACTATGCTTATTACGGGTCGCTTTTCCATGTGGTAAACCATGCTCTGCTGAAATCGGCTTTGTTTATGGGTGCCGGAGTGATAATAAAGCTTTACGGCACAATGGATATAGACAAAATAAGAGGGCTTTGGCACGCGCATAAACCGGCAGCCATAGCCACCGGTCTTGCGATACTGGGCATAATGGGTGCCCCGTTTTTCAACGGCTCCGTATCGAAATATTTTATGATGCGTGAAGCTTCCGAACCTCTGGAATGGGCAATTATTTTACTGAATTTGGGTACCATAATGATTTTCTTAAAATATGCAACCATGTTTTTAGGGCAGCCGGAGAAAGGTTTGATAAGAAAAATAAACACAGATTGGTGCAAGCTGACGGCTATAATGTTTTTTGGTATAGGCAGCTTCATTCTGGGGATTTTTGGTGAACAGTTTAAAAATTTCGTTTTCAATCTGGAAGTACATGTTGAAGCATTAAGTTATCTGGAAAAAATTGGAGTTTTCGCCGTGAGTCTCGGTATAGGTATAGTCTTGACAAAGTACATTCCCAAAGACGCAAAAGTCTTTAAATGCATACGAGACACTGATTTAGGGTTCAGAGGAATATGCGCTTCGCTCGGTGCATTTTTTGCGATTATCTTGGTCTTCGTTGGTTTTGTGCGCTAAATGCTCAAAAAGAACATAAAATTTGTTCAAAATGAATTAAGAATTCCTTGACAATTTTGTCACAATGTGATGTAATTAATATCAATTCCTACGAAATATGCAAAAAATGAAGGAGATTTGAGCTTATGATGACTCTTTTGGCGGCGCTACCCATAGTAGTGCTACTGGTTTGCTTGATTTTTATCAAGCTGTCCGTTATCAAGTCCGCAACGATTTCTTTGGGACTCGCCCTCGTAATTGCTTTCGCGGCATTCGGTATGCCAATCCTGTATCTGCCTTTCACTGTGGGTAAGGCGTTTTGGTTGGCGCTGTTTGTTTCCCTGATTGTGTGGTTTGCTATTTTGCTGTACCATATGGTTCGCGACTTCAAAGCGCTTGAAGTTATTAACGAAAACCTGAAGAGTTTCATCGGAGACAAATTTGTGGCTTTCCTGCTCCTTGCGTGGATGTTTACAGGACTTTTGCAAGGTATGTCGGGCTTTGGTGTTCCGGCAGTTGTTGTTACTCCGATACTCATTGCTCTTGGCTACAATGGAATAAAAGCTCTTGCAGGTGCCCTTATCGGTCACTCATGGGCAGTTACGTTTGGCAACTTGGGTGCTGCCTATTACGTTATTCAGGGAATAACAGGAGTACCTTACGAAGAGTTGGCACACGCAGCATGGGTATTTAAGGCAATCGCAGTATTCCTTACAGGTCTTGCCGTGTGTTTTGTATACGATGGCTTCAAAGGCATCAAAAAAGGATTCATGTATGTCTTATGCGTGTCGCTGGTTGTTGCAGGTTCGGCGTTTGTCATTATCTTCTTTGCAGAAGCGTACCCAATCGCCAGCATTCTGCCTGCACTTCTGGGACTTGTAACATTGTTCTTAATGTATAAAATCAGATCTCGTTCCCAAGAGAGTGGCTCAGAGAACAAAGGTTTGTACAGAGGCGAAAAACTAAACTTGTTTCAGTCGGCACTACCATATATAATGATTGTTGTGCTTGCCCTGTTGTTCCAACTTGTGCCGCAAGTGGTGAACGATACAGCAGCATTCGGACCGAACTTCCCGGAGTTTGAAACTAACCCGCCGGCATTTTCCAATCTCGAAGCCCATGAAGTTCAAGAAGAAACCTTTTACAACGCAATACGCGTTTTCAGACATCCGTCTTTCCTGCTTATGGCAGGTGTAATAACCGCAATCATCGTGTACAAAGCGGTCGGAGCATGGGACGGGAAAGTGTTCAAAGGTGCTGTGAAAGAAACGGTGAAAAAAGGCATACCCGCAACACTTGCACTCTTGGCACTTGGCAATATGTCACTCATCATGATGGATTCAGGCATGACATACAGGCTTGCCCGTGCAACAGCGGATGTAACTCAACAATTCTATCCTTTATTTGCACCGTTCATAGCTGTACTCAGCTCATTCCTGACAGGAAACAACACCAATGCCAACGTGCTGTTTGGTGCATTCCAACACACTGTAGCATATCAACAGTACGGCTTTAACTACTCAACCATGACCGGACTCCAGACCATGATGGCAGGCGTTGCAGTAAGTATCGGCCCGACACTCATATTAATGGGTGCTCTTGCCTCAGATCAAAAAGGTGTAGAGTCTACCATATTAAAGAAACTCATGCCTATCGTGCTTCTTATCGCAGCGGTTATGGGCGTAGTCAACTTCCTGATAATCAACCTTAACCCACTGTTCCCGGCATTCGTGTCTTAACCTGAAACACCGCCCACCAAAATACATTTGGTATCCTCATAAAGTTAATTACTGAGTGAGAGGTTCGTTATGAGGTCAGGATAGGTGCCGATGAGATACCAATTGTACATAAACAAAATAATTATTTAATGAAAGCGAGGAACAATTATGCGTGAAACTTTACTTACTCCTGTAACTGATGCAAATTTGGCGCTCCAAGCACTTAAAGATGGTAACAAGAGGTTTGTTGAAGGCAAACCGTCAGTTAAAGATGACGTTGCAGATAGAAAAGCAACAGCAGGTGGACAAAAGCCTTATGCAATCATTCTGACTTGTGCAGACTCAAGATGCTCCCCTGAAATTTATTTCGACCAAAGAATCGGCGAAATTTTCGTGCTTCGCAACGCCGGCAACTTCGCAACAGACGTTGAGCTTGGCTCAATGGAGTTTGCAACACTCGTTCTCGGCGCACCTCTGGTCGTCGTAGTAGGACATGCAGGTTGCGGTGCTGTTGACAATGCACTGAAAAACACTCCCGGACTTCCTCCTGCACTCGCAGGCGTGCTTGACAACATCAAACCCGGAATCGCCGGCTCAGCAGACCTCAGAACAGCCACAGATGCTAACGCAAAAAAAGTTGTCGAAACAATCAAAGCAAACAACGCGATTAAAGATCAAGGCATAAAAGTCGTCCCGGCATACTATGACTTTGAGACAGGCGTAGTTTCTTTCCTGGATTAATTTTCCGCAGACAACCAACAAACGGACAGGAAAAGCCATCGCAGTATGGCTTTCCCCTGTCCGTGAAACAACTGAGAGAGGCAACTTAGCTGATGAATCATATTGAAATTGAAATCATCAACTGTGAGAAACGATTAAAAGACGTTGACCTGGACGCTTTGGTAAGTACGGTCAATGTTGAACATAAGCCTAAATATTTGCAAACCCTGATGAATAATCTGGATAACAACTTCAAGGGCTATTTCGTAGTGGCAACGATGCTTGGAGAGGTTGTTGCGTGGACGTATATATTTTTAGACAACCGCTTTGCCTTTCATGGTGTGTTTTGCGGGATGCTTGACAAATTATACAGACTGTTCCCTGTAAAGGTTAACACGGCATTCATTTCTTCTCCCATCGCCGAGTATAATGTAATTCATATCAAGGAATCCCACAAAAGCGAAGAAAACATAATTATAGATAAAATGATGGATGAGCTGCTAAAATTCCTGAAAGGTGAACGTGTAAAACTGGTTATCATGCGTGACCATGTCGCTCCTTATACATCAGACTATTTGCACGAAAAATTTATCCATGTTCATTTTATGCCGGGCACTTTTGTGGATTTTGAGGGGCTTCATGACTGCGGTGAGGGTTGTCTGTGTTTTGAGGATTATCTGACCGGATTACAGAAAAAGCGGCGAGCAAATATTCGCAACAAAATGAACCGCCGAAAAGAGGAATTAAAAATCGAAATTGTTCCGGCGGCAAGCCTTTCTGCGGAGGAAAAGGAAAGATGCCACGCACTTTACGTCCAGACGAGGGAAAAACAAAGACTCAAACACGAGCGTCTGGCTCCCGGCTATTTTCACGATTGCGCAAACGAACTGGGTGACACTTGCAAGATGCTGATTGCGAGAGTAAGAGATAAGATTATCGGATTTGCCTTGCTTTTTGAAAACGAAGATGATATTGTTAATGTGAGAATGGGTATGGATTACAAGTATAATAAAGAATATGATTTGTATTATCATCTTCTTTATGAAAACATCATGTACTGCCTGCAAGGCAAGAAAAAACGGCTATACACATCGCAAACCTGCTATAGACCAAAACTGGAAGTCGGAGCGAAACTTTTGCCGCTGCATACCTACTTTCGTTTCACAAATCCGATTATGCAAAAAGTGCTTGGCAAAATCATTGTACGAAATTGCCATTGTTATACTGAATTGCTCAAAGCCGACAGACCCTCGGAAGTTTTGGCAAAGTACAAACTGTCGCCGTATTGAGTTGTTACAATACATATTAAAATTAGAAAGAGTGTGAATAAATGAAAGCGATTAAAGGATGGATAATATTAGGAGTTATTTTGTTGCTGGTAATCATTGTGGCAGCATCAGCTATAAGAATTGTACCTCCGGGACATACCGGAGTTAGGGTGTTGGCGGGTCAAGTCAGGGGGCAAGCTACCGAGGGATTGCGTTTTGTTGTTCCGTTTGTTGAGCAAATGCAAATGATGAATAACAGGACAGTTGCCATGGAGATGAGCACTGAAGCTGTAACCCGCGATTTGCAAGCAGTTCGTATGAACTATATTGTCAACTATCAGTTAAATGCTGATTTTTCTGCCAATGTTTTCAGAACTATCGGAAGTGCGTATGAGTCCATTATCTTAAGACCGATTGTTGAAGAAACGCTGAAAGATATTACTGCAAGATACGCAATTGAAGAACTCATAACCGAAAGGGCAAGAGTATCGGCAGATATAACATCTGCATTGCAAACGGCTTTTACCACACGCGGTTTTACGCTGGAAAGATTCAATATTGTAGATTTTCACTTTTCACCGGAATTTTCAGTTGCAATCGAACAGGTGCGTATTGCAGAGCAAAATGCGCTCAGAGCCGAACAGGATTTGGCACGTGTAGAATTCGAAGCTGAAGCCGACCGTGAAAGAGCAAGAGCACAGGCAGATGTTCTAAGACTGCAAGCGCAAGAACTCACAGACACAAACCTGGCTGCCATGTGGCTTGAAACCTGGAATGGTGTTTTACCCGTGTTTATGGGAGGCGACACCCAAGGCATAATGATTAATTTTGACGATATACAAGCGATGGGACAGCAGCCACCACTTGTAGAGGCAGGCGTACCGGCACAAACAGAGCAAGAAAGGCAGCAGCAAATTTTGCTGCAAAACCAGCTGAACACGTTGATTGCATTACTGAGAGACAGTAATATCACGGTAAACTTTGATGAAGCAGGAAATGCAACAGTCGATATTCCCGAAAACTAGGAAAAAGAGTTAGGCTAACTGTAAATAAAACAAGCCCTGTACCGACCACAAAGGCAGACGCAGGGCTTGTTTTTTATTATTTGGCGACACCGCAAATAACGGTTAACACGCTAATCTGTCAATTTATCCGCAAATAAAATGCCGTCTAAATGGTCTATTTCATGGCAAATCGTAGCCGCTAAAAAATCTTCTCCACTCACAGTTATTGGTTCTCCATTTCTATCAACTGCTGAAGCAATTACCCATTTTGGCCTGACAACATATCCACTCGGCGCATCCGGAGCGATGGAGCCTTCTTGTACTCTTTGGGTTTCGGTGCTTGATTCTGTGATAGTAGGGTTAATCATTTCTATTAAACCATTTTTATCAACAATGACAACCGCCCTGCGCAAAATTCCGACATGAACAGCCGCACATCCGTAACCATTTACGTCAACAAGCGTGTCTTTCATATCATCAAGTAATGTCCATAGCCGTTCGTCAAATTTCTCAATCTCACGACTTTTTTTACGAAAAATCGGGTCGTTCCAACTTACTAGATTTCTTAAAGCCATGTTATACCTCTATACCCATCCCATAAATCCGACTTTCTTTCACGCCCATTGTATGAGCGATTTTATCATAAACATTTCTTGCGGTTGCTCGAAAGGTGTTCCATCCAAAAAGATTCCACCTCTTTCGATATAGCCAAGTCGCCTATAAAAATGTTGTGCTTCTTCATTTACCTGTGTTGAGGTCATAACCATTTTATATCCAAGTTTAAGCATCTCGCTTTCCCAAGAGAGCATCGCCTGCTTGCCATATCCTTTGCCCTGATATGAGCTACCAATAAAAATAAGCGTGAGAAAGGGTGTATTATCCCACATTAAGTTGTATCGCATTATCCCCACAGGCTCGTTGTCGTCGCATATGACATAACCGCGTTTGTCTCTGACTTTCAATGCAAACTCATTTTCACACAAATGACTG
>Ga0209755_10005254_pt1 | contig 14809 bp, 7 predicted proteins | sample TergutCo191P1_FD_187301 | JGI IMG/M metagenome (GOLD analysis project Ga0209755, IMG submission 187301) | Cornitermes sp. P1 segment gut microbial communities from Petit-Saut dam, French Guiana - Co191P1 (SPAdes) (version 2) | ecosystem: Host-associated > Arthropoda: Insects > Digestive system >... | reverse complement strand
TTCACCAGAAAAATAATTATTTATTGACCTTTGAAAATACTTGTCAACACCTACAAGCGTATAAATTGCTTTGGTATCATCACCGATAAAAACATCAATATAATCTCTGTCAATTTTTAATTTTAATTGATATATCTCATTTTTTTTAAAAATTACATTTAATTTATTTTGAGGTGTACGATTGCTTTTATCTTCACAGAAAAGATTTAGAATAACAATATCTTCATGTTGCCTTGTATTCATAACCGCAAAACTAATAACGTCATCCACATATGTATGTACAAAAACTACACTATCTCGAATAACAAAGTACGTAATACCTGCATAAAACCACCAAGGCTCCGGCCCATATCCCCAGCCTCGTGTATGTTCATCATATTCATCCCGCCAGAACGGTTCATAATCAAACAACTTTTCTTTTTCTATTCCATGTAGAAAATGCTGATAATAACTCGGTATCCAATACCTTTCTGTAATTGAATTTGGTAATGGTTTATTGTTTTTAATTAAAATGTGCTTTGCGTTAATCCAGCCTTCTTGTCCCAAATCTGTTTTAACAAGAAATTTATATTCATCAGGAAAGGGAGTTAATATATCAATTTTCCTTTGAAAATAAACAATATCGCCTTTTTTTACAGTTCCTGCGCTTCCAGTCAGACTATTAGGAGGTGTTAAATTAGCATCCTGCGTTACCACATACGCAATATCTTCACATACCGCATTGCCGTAAAAAACAATAAAAATTAAAACTAAAAAAATAATTCTTTTCATACATTTTCCTCTGTGTGATTCTCTTCTCTCTGCCAATCCTAACCATTGTACACGAGGATAGCTAAAATTTCAATGGTTAACAAAACATACCTTGCCAAGCTATAAATCCTGTTATAAACTTATTTTGTACGATAAAAGCGAGGGAAAAGTAATATTATGAATAGAAATTATATAATATTTTTAATAATTACCGTTCTGTTCATTTTTACCTCCTGTGTCATTACAAGAGATTTTCATAAATATCCGGTAAATCGCAATTATTTATATACAGGCGATAGACCTGTATCAGTTTCCGGCGCTCTATCGGGTATAGAATCACCTTATCGTATTACTTTGTTTTTAGCCAATTTTGATGAAGATAACAGGGAAAACATTCAATCTGTACAAATTGATGAATGCAGTATGGTATATCAATCAGGTAAAAGCATAGATCTTTTAGAGAAAATTACTGCCGCTCGTTTTGTTTATCACTATATATCAGGAATATTTCCTGATCCTTCGTATGAAATAATTAAAAACATACAATTACAGTTAATAGATGGTAACAAGGTACTTCACATTGAAAATCTTAATTATGGGAGTACACTTTCAATAACATTTAATATAAAGATACCTGTCTTAACAAACAGTATTCGTCTTGATTATTCATTTACCGTTGTTTGGGAAAATTCCATAAAAGAAAGACATCAAGGTTCTATATTTTTTGAAAGGGAGTTTAAAACTTGGACTTATTATACTACATAAATTTTGCTCGTTTTTTTATTTTATTCAAATAATCTCTTAATAGCTTCTTTCCTTTCTTCCTTATTTGGATCGAGATATTGCTCTAATTCTTTTTTTTCTTCTTTATAGTGTTCTCTCGTTTTTTTCCAACCAAATTTTTTTATCATCTTAAAATATTGAAATATTTTTTTTAATTCTAAATATATATTTTCAAAAAAACTAAAAATATTAGATAAGCTTAATAGCCATCCGGTAACTAAAAAGAAAATAATAAGAAATGTTAGCATTATACCTATTTTATCCTTCTTCCGTGTGGATCTCTTCTCTCCGCCAATCCCTCTTATGTATATAAACTTTATCTTATCCATTATACATGAAGATAGATAAAATTTCAATCATTGCTGTTTTCATTAACCCATGTTTCAATATTTTTAGTTAAAACTTCTGTTTTTTCTTTGTTAAAAGGAATTAGCCTGACATTAATTAAATCATTTACTAAATCATTATTTTCAGAAAAAGAATCAATGATAAAATAAGAATCACCGTTAATTATTGTCATGATAATTTCATCTTCATCTCTATGTGTTAAACTTATTGTATATACATTATCATTTCTATTTATAGATTTTATTCTGTAAATTTCCCCATAATCTCCGATAGCTATGGATAAATATCTTTCTGTAATCAGCAATCTTTTTAAAGAGAGATGTCCCATTTGGAGAACGGCTTGTTCTTTGGTAATAGAACCCCTTTCTATTCCAAGTAAATATCTTTTATTAAATATTTCTTCCATTGTACCGTTATAGTAATATTCAAATGTCATTAGGATGTTTTTAAATAATAAATCATTTCCAATATCATATAAATAAGTTAAATTCTGTTCAATTACATATCCTTTAATTTTATCGTCAATTGTTTCAATTTGCACATAAATATCAAAACTATCATCATCTCTAAATCCAAAATTATATCTACCCAGGATATTTACAATTTGCCCTTTTGATAATTTCCCGGAAAGTTCTCCAGCGTAAGTTTTCCAATAATCGCAATCTGCATTTATTACAGCTTCGTTTATATTATCTACTTGTATATTAAGTTCATCAGAATCTTCCTGATAATCAATATTTTTTTTATTATCACGAAAACAGTTACTTAATGTAAAAACAATTAACACTAATGTAAAAAACATAGTACAATATTTAACAAATACAGATTTCTTCATTTTTTTTATCCCTTCCCATCTTTTATTATAATTATATTGTATTTTAAATCGTGCAATTATTTAAATTAGGTATAAATTTTAAACATACCTATTTCTGTTATTTCATTTCCTTAGTATTTTTTTATGTTTTTTTAAATATAGTATTATTAATAGCAATGGAAGAATTAGTAATAATAACCATATTTTACTTGAAATTATAAATTTATCCTCAATTTCTTCAATAGAAGAAATTGAGGATATTTTCCCCCAATTTTGCCACGGGATATAATCATACAAATTAGCATTATCTATTTCTTTCCATGGAATGTAATCATAATAAATTTCATTAACACAAGTATCCATATATTTTGTACCTTGATACACATCTAGTATCTCTAATTCTAAAACATCATCAGCACCTAATGGTTTTGGTAAATTTATTATCTGATAATTAGGTGTATCTTCTAACTCGCATTCAATATTAAAAATATTTTTTACATATAATCGAATCCTGCTAGGCCGTGAATTTTCATAATATAATTCAGGTTTTTTATATGAAACATACCCAATTGATATATGTAATGCAAAACATCCTTTTGCGGAAATGAACAATTTCTCATTAATACCATTGCCAACAGCTCCTTCTACCCAAAGCGGCTGGAGTAATTCTCTTTCTTGATTTGGCTCAAATAAAATATTTCCTTCTTTATAATAAGAACTGGCAAATATTTTATCAGGGATTGGTAAAAGCCATACATTATCTCCGCCGCCTTCAAGATGTCTTCCGCTAATCCCAACAAATACTTGACTTTCAAAAATTGAATTTGAATCTGAAAATATTTCACATATATTTTCATTAGATAATATTAAAAATTTATTGTTCTTATTGTTTTCAATCTCAAAATTAATAAAAGATATTCCGCTTATAATTTCAACAAAAAACGATCTAAATATTTCAAGATATTCCGGCTCATATAATATAACTTTTATAGTTGACTCCGGCATGAAACTTACCGTACCAATCATATCCATTGTATAACTATTATTATACGGAACACTTTGTATTTCCTGCGAATAGCAAATACCTGCAGCCAAAATAACAACAATAATAAAAAGGCAATTTTTCATATTAATTACTCCTAAATTATGAATAAAAGGATTAACCCTTCTAATTGTATTTTGTGTACTGCTCATGCCAAACTTGCCGTTTTTGAAGACAGTATAACGTCTAATAATACTTGCAGTATACAGTTTTTTTCTATGTTTTGCAATCACCACAACACCGCCGGTAATCGCAAGCAATCACCTCGGCATAGTTAAGAAAAGATTTCACACAAAGGCACGAAGACACAGAGGATCTGGAACCAACATCTCAAATTTATTACTGTTTCAACAATCTGTATACAAATTAATAATAAAGAAAATAAATCCGGTTGTTGTTTCTACTTCCTTTGTGCTCTTTGTGCCTCGCCCTGAAGCTGTAATTTAACTATTACACTTATTTGGGCTCTCGCCGTTTTAAATTTTTTAATTTACATGCTCGCCGGCTCGCATGCGTTATCGGGCGTGTGCGAATCTCTTCTCTCTGCCAACCTTAACCATTGTACACGAGGATAGCTAAAATTTCAATGGTTAATTAAATATACCTTGCCAAGCTATAAATCCTGTTATAAACTTGTTTTGTATGATAAAAGCGAGGGAAAAGCAATATAATGAATAGAAATTATATAATATTTGGCACATTTCCCCTCATGGACATTAACATAGTACAAAAATATTAAACATAGTACAAAAATAATTATTTAAAAAAAGGTTAAAAAAATGAGAGAAATTACAAATGAATTTGGTAAAAACTTATATGGAATAACAATAGACTGTGTAATTACAAAAGAAAAAAAATATTTCGCTCAAATTTATTATTTGCATACAGCGTATAAAAACAATGATCAACTTGCCGGATATTACCTAAACATTTCAGCGATAAAAGAGAATGAAAAAACAGGAAGTAAAAAAGAAATAAGATACCTGACGCATCTTCTCTTAAAAAATAACAGACATAACGCTGATACTATAATTAAACTGGCGAACAATAAAGAAGTTCAAGAACTTGCTAAAAACCATTTTATTCAGTTCTTCAAACAAAACAAAGTAAAGCCTTTGTACTCACATTTAGGAGCGTTTAAACCTGAAATCCCGGATGAGGAGACATATCTGAAGCAATTAGAAATAGCGAAAACGAATAAAAACACTCAAAATGAGGCGAACAAAGGAGGCAAAAAAAAGACAAAAAGCATCTGAAAGCGGGCTTAAAAAGCGGCTCTGGAAACCAAAGCTTAATATTTTTACCTTGCCTTTTTGTTAACTTAATTATAAGCATACGGATTTTCCGTATGCTTTCTTGCAGGATGGCGTAAGCAGGTGCGTAACGCCGTCCGTAAGTAACTATAAATGATTTTAGAATATAGATGTTGATGAGAATTAAAAATGTAGTAAAAGTGATTTAAGAATAAAATATAAGTAAATTAAAAAAATATTTAAAAAAAGAGGAAAAAGATGAGAAAAGTTAAATCCAATTTAGTGTTTATAATAACAATACTTGGTATAGTACTTAATTTATTATCATGTAGGAATATATTAGAAAACAAGATATACGCTGACAAATTAACTTTTGAAGGAGCGGGAGCTTCAATTAAAATTGGAGAAAATTTTTCTGTAAATCTTGTGATGAATCCTACAGAAGCGAGAGAAAATGAAACGATAACATATGAATCCAGTAATTCAGGGATTTTAGAAATAATAGGTAAAAGTAACGATGGTGTTGTAATAAAGGGATTAAGTCCGGGAAACACTGTAATATCTGCGAAATCTAAGAATGTAACGGCATATTATCAGGTTAAAGTTGAAGGCGGTGATTTCACGTTAACGCCGTATATAAACGTAAATACTCCTGTTATTGAGTTAAAAATTGGACAAATGAAACAGCAAACTATAAGTCTTTATGGCGGCTCTGCTTTAGATAACAATGGCTTTGAGTGGGAATTAGTAAAAACAGACGCTGAGGACAGTATAAGAATTACACCTACATTAAACACTGTTGTAATACATGGGGAGAGAAAAGGAAGTCAAAAGATAAGAGTTACTCATCATAAAGCGGAATATGACAGTGAAATTCTGGTTTTTGTAAGCGAGGAACATGAAAATCCAATATTTATAACATCAACAAAAAATGTAATATTAATGGATCATGACGGAAGTTTTCAACACGCAGAGTTTCAGTTATATGGAGGGAACGCTTCAGATATAGTTGATTTTAAATATCAGATTATTGAAGGTCATGACATAATTGAAATGCATACTTCCCATAATATAATGAATGTAAGAGCGATAAATACGGGAACGGCTAAAGTAAGAGTTTCACACGCTAAAGCGTCTCCAATAGATTTTGATGTAAGAATAATTGTAGTAAATAATAAATTACCATTAATAAATGTAGATAAAACATTTGCTATATTAAATGAAGGCGAGACAGTAATAATTAACGCTACAGTAGAAAATCCTACTAGCGGTGAATGGATGAACGAGTTTAGTCATGTAACATTAACTCCATACGCTGAAGATATTATAGATTTATCAAGAGCAAATGGACAATTATTTATAATAGCTAAAGAAGCGGGAGTTGTAAGAATAGCTGTAAGTAATAAACAGGCGACTTTCGCAAGGGAAATATTAATATATGTAAGAGGAGAAATGCCTTATAGAGATGATTTTTATATAACAACAAGCCAAAATATAATTCAAATAGAAGTTGGTCAAGAAGCTGAGTTAAATATGTTATTGGTTGGAGGTAACGAGGGAGACGCAGACGGATTTGAATGGGTAATAGACGATGGAAGAATAATAAATGTTATTTCTCCTCATGGGAATGTTAAATATATAAGAGAAAGAAGAGCTGTAAACAATGTATTTATGGGAAAAGCGTACATTGAGGGCTTAATGCCGGGTGTGGCTAGAATTACGATTACAAATAGAAATAAAGCCCCTGATTCGTCCGCTGTAGTTTTAGTAAAAGTATATCCAAGAGGAACATTTACATCCGGATATGTTCCAATAAGCACAGACGGGCTTATTAAAGTACTTATAGGAAAAAGAGAAGAAGTTACGATGGTAGCTCAACCGAAAGAAAGAGGAAGCGAGGTAGGTCTTTTAAATTGGGAACTTGAAGGAAAGAATGGAAGCGGTGTTAATTTAGGAAATATGGCGTTAGCGCAAACAAACAATTTAACCAATTTTATAGATGGAACGCATTCAGGTTTAGCTAAACTTCATGTTACTGGAAATAATATAAGAGGAGCTTTTGAAGGGCTTGTATTAATAGGAACACAATATGAGCTTGATAACGCAAGTATTATTTATGTAGATAATATGTACCAAAGTATAGCGGTGCAACAAAGTGTTTCAATTGAAGTAAAAAACTCAAAAGAATTAAAAGATGATTTTTTAAATAATTTTCAAGTTAGCATGAGTAAAGCTGATGAAAAATATTTATACGCAGTAATGATTAAAAACAGATTAATGATACAGGGAAAATTGCCATCTGAAGATTATATAAAACTGGAAATTTCAAATAGTGGAGCTACGAATATAATAGAAATGAATGTAAGAGTTGAGTCCCCAAATTTTGATCCCAATAAACCGTTTTATCTGGATGGTGTTGAAGTAGTTGGTGTTGTAAGGGGAATAGATAAATCTATAAATGTAACATTATTTGGAGCGGGAGCTGTTGAATCACAGCAAATTAGTTGGGCAATGAGCGCAGAGGATAAGGAAAGAGGGATAATTGATTTAATAGCCAACGGAACATCGGCTACTATTAAAGGAAAAGTAATAAATGAAAGTTTAATATTAACAGTATCTCACAGTAAAAGTCAAAATGTTAAAAAGATATTGGTATATGTTGTAGCTACTGAGGCTGATTTAAGTAAATTGGTAGTTTCTGCTGAAAAAACAAGTTTTCTCATGAGAGAGAAAGAAGAGTTATTTATAAAATTATTAACAAACGCAGTAACACTGGAAGACAAGCAATCATTAATATGGAATGTAGAAAATGACAATGTTTTATGGATTGATCCGGGATACGGAGAAGCGGGAATAATAACAGCTAGTAATGAGGGAACTACATTTGTAACAGTATCAGCTCCCGCCGCTAAAATGTTAAATCCAAGTAAACCCGCAAAATTCTCAATATCGGTAGCGAAAAATATACCGGGACAGAAATTAATCCAAATAGCTCCTGTAATTGAGGTTTTAATAGGAGAAAATAAAACAGTACACGCAGAAAACCAGAATTTAACACAACAGGAAAAAGATGCTATTACATGGCAGTTAGAAAATACCAATGAAGAAATAGTAGTGTTAAATGGAAAAGGTGAAAGCGTAAATTTATTAGGAAGAAGTAAGGGCGTAACTTCTGTAAATGTAATACAGGACGGATTAGGTTTCAGTCAAACACCTGTAATAATGTGCGCAAACACTTATGAAGAAATGTATAGTATGTATATTTTAGCGATAGCCAAGACATATTATAAAATAGAAAAGAATGAAGAAATAAATTTGCAACTTACATATGGTCCCGCCGGGTTCCCTGAGCATGAGAAAAATAATATTAAATGGACATTTGTGACTAATGAAGACAATGAGGGAGCTTTAAAGATAATAAGCAATAAAGATAAAGCGACTATTGTGGGGATTGAGGAAGGAACGCATACAATAGAAGTATCACATACAATAAGTTTAAATAAAGTTAAATTGACAATAGAAGTTAATCCTAAAAATTCATCAAAAATCAATTTAGAATTTAGAAACTATATAAAGACAAAAGGAATGTTATGGGGAGCGAAAGAAGAAATAGAGCTTAAACTTTATAACGGAAATCAGGAAATAACAAGCGGATATTCATTACTTGAAGTTGTAAATGAAGAAGAAATTAAGAAGAACGAGATAATCAGCGTGAATAAAATAAGCAATATTTTAGACATTACAGCTAAAATAATGGAAAAAGAGGAAGTAAACACGCAATTTATAACAGTAAGACATCAGGACGCAAATGAGAACGCAAGAATAATGATATATACCGCTAAAACTCAAACGGCATTAGACAATTTTTATCCTGTAATGGCTGAAAAGAAAAATTATTTAATAGGTATTGGAGAGGAAATAAGGGTAAAACTTGTTACAGATGAGACAAAAGACGGTTGCACAAAAAGCCACGCTCATACTGGTATTACAAGTGACGCTTGTACGACAAACGCTAAAATAGCGAAAATAACATGGGGAGGAAATTACGCAAGCGTAATTCAAAGAGTTACTAATAATTCAACTGATACATATAAAGATAGAACTTACAGGGCATTAAAAGTAGGAAACGCACAAATTGAGATTAAGTATGATAATGAGCTTGTAGAGACAGTTTATGTTTCTGTAATTGATAAAAGTAAAGTTAATTTGGAAAAAAGAATAAGCACAGAATCAATTATAGGAATAGTTAAAGGAACACAAGTTAAAACTGGTATAAATTCAAATCTTACTTCGGAAGAGATTGAAGGGTTGATATGGGAATCAGAGGATGAGTCTTTAATTGAGGTAATTAAAGGTGATAATGGCTCGGCTACTATTGTAAGTAAAATTGGAAGTAATGGAAATGTTCCAAATAGAAATGAAACATATGTAACAGTAAGACACGAGACATGGCTTAAAAGGCATATATTAGTATATACGGTAGATAGCGAGAAGGAATTGGGGAATGGATTAAGTATAGAAAAATATATGGCGATGAATCTTGAAAACCAGTATATAAGAATAGGTAAAGATGAGGAAGTTACAGTTCCAATGTATTACTCTAAAAATAAACCTAATGGAATTACAAAATGGAAAGATAAATATGGAAATGGAGTGTTTTCTTTTGAAAGTAAAGTAAACGGGGAATCCTCATTTAGTAAAGAAGCTGAAGGAGATAAAGTAAAGATAAGAACATTTGAGGAAGGAATTGGAGTAATAGAGATAGAAAATGAAGGAAGAACAAATTATCCTAATAATTTCCCTACATTACTTTATGTTGAGGTATCGAATGATTTCAAAGGAAACGGATCAAAATATGATTCGGTTATGAAATTTTTATCAACATTGAAAAATGTTTATACAATAAATCCTGATGATGGAATTGGTACAAGAATTGAAGTATCTGCTTATAATATGACAAGCGATGAGATAAGAGATATTAAATGGAAAGCGTCAAATAATTGTATTACGGTATTACCTGACAGCAATGACAGACAAAAGGCTGATATTTTAGCTAATCATGAAGGTGAAGCTATAATTGAGGTTTATCATGGAGCGACTAATGTTGTAGAGATAAAAGTAATAGTAACAAGAAATCCTGAAGCTATGGGAATGCCCTATATTGAGTTTGAAGATACAGTAAGAGTTGGAAAAGGTGTAAAAAGACAGATAGAAGCTAAGGTACAAGGATTATTATCAGTAGATCAATCAAAAATAAAAGCGCAGGTTGTGGATGGAAGCGGTATAGTAAGCGTTGAAAACACAGGAAGTCTTATTACTTTTGATGGAAAATCGTCAGGGCAGGCGTTAGTTAAAATAGAATACTTGGATTCTTCTGTAACGGTTTTCTCAAAGCAGGTAATAGTTGTTGTTACTACAACACCTGATGGAATTATATATTTTACTACAAAAGAGAATTTCAATATTGTGAGAAGGAATGAGTATAAAAACATAGAAGTTCAGATGATAGGTTACGAGGAAAAGAATTTAAGCAATATTGTTTGGGAAATGGATAGGCAGTATGAAAACATTTTGGAATTGAGAGGAAACGGATTATTGGGGCAAGTAAAAGGATTATCTTCAGGAACCGCTAAAATAACCGTAAAACATTTTTATGACACTATAAAACAGCCTAACGCTGAGGATTTCTGTTATTCAGTAGATATTATAGTAAGAGTATCGGATGAGATATTAAAACCTGTTTATTTGACTACAGTGAATAATATAGTAGCTATAACCAAAGGATTAAGCCGAAATGTTGATATAGAATTCGTAAATGGAAACCCGGCTGAATTTAACCAGATGACTTGGCAGAATATGAATCCAAGCGTAATGGAAATTAACCCTTCGGGAATAATTTGTAACGTAAGAGGTTTAGTTGAAGGTGTTGGAAGAATTAGAGTATCTCATCCTTCAAGCTCTGTTGGAAATTTTCTTGATATTGTAGTAATAATTGAGAAAGATTATGCGGCTGAGGGAATATATATAACTACAAGCGAGATAATGGTTGAAGTAAGACCTGATGACAGTCAAAGAAGGTTAAATGTTAATCTTATAGGTGGAACTGCGAATGACAAGTTTGGCTTTAATTGGGAAATAATGTCACATAATTCTTATGAAAAATTCGCAGATGGCTCTAATAAAGTAGTTTTAGACATGGTTCCTAACGCTGATGAAGCTATAATAGTTGGGAAAAATGAGGGAGAGGCTATAATAAGAGTTACTCATCCTAAAACTAATCATAGACTTGAAATAAAAATATTGGTACGTCTTAATACTCAGATTAAGTTCGCTGAAAACATGATGACAATGTATATGGGAGATACTATAAGCATACCATTAACAGCTCCTACAGGAACAAAAGTAATATATGAAACATCTGAAGATCATTTAGAAGCGTCTGAAAGAAAAGTTGAAGTTAATGGAACTAACTCAATTTGTGTAATAACAGCGTTTAAACAAGGTATTGTTCAAGTACACGCAAGAAATCTTCAAGGTTCTCTTGTTGACACTGTTTTATTAAATATATTATTTAAAGATTTGTCAAAAATAAGACATATAGAAACGGATACTACTATTATTACATTAGTTAAGGGTGAGGATATAAATTATCCGGTAACAGCTAGAGCAAATGGGGAAAAAGATAATGGAGGGCAATTTAACGCTAATAATGTAAATGATAATGTTAATCTTGAATGGAATATTTATGATACAAAAACAGCTAATAAAAACGATCCAGTATTTGAGATAATTGGGTTAGGAGGACAGAGTTCTTTTGAAGATGGTTTACCTGTAATAATTGGGGATAGAGTTTCATTAAAAGCTTTAAAGGCTGGAAACGCTGAATTACAGATAAGACATCCGTTAATGAAAGGGTATGTAAAGAGAATATATGTACAAGTATATGTAAGTGACGCAGTATTTAAAGTTTCACCTCAAATGCTGATGATACAACCTGAAGGACAACCTGAGTTAATAGAGGCTTTTATTGAGGGAATAAAAGACCCAAGTTATGACAAGTTAGATTCTGATGGAAACCCGAATTTAACATGGAAGAATTACAATCCTGAATTAATAACAATGATGGAAGCGATGGATAATAAGGGAGTATATGTTTACGCAAGTAATGTTGGGATAACAGAAAGGGTTAACGCAGTTGTTACAGCGTCTTACAAAGACGGTCCTGAAAAAAGAGTGAATATATTTGTTGATCCTCCAAAAAGGCTTACGGTAATTAATGGAAATCAGGTAAGTTTATTACCTAATACGCAAGCGACTGTATATTATGAAGTAGTGCCTAACTCAGCGGATGTTAAATACACTATGGATTGGAATACAAGCGCAAGTGTAGCGTTTTATAAACCTGATCAATGCCCTGATTTACCTGATGGGCAGGGGAAACTTGTTATAAATGGTTTAGATTACGAAGGAGTTACAATAATAACATTAGAGTCTCAAGGTTTAAAACAACAAATAATAGTTAATACACATAAAAATTATGTATTTAACATTGACAGAGTTTATTACATAGATGATATAAGTGATACAGAAAAAGATATGAATGGTGGAAATATAATAAGAGGATTACCTTATGTGGGTAGAGCGGGTAAATTAAAAGGAGAAGCGGGATATGACACTAAATACGCATTGGGAGGTCCATATTATGTTAAGTATAATTTAAATCCTGCCGGATATGGAGTAGAATTTGATTTAGAAGGTGATATATTTAATTGGATAGTTATTAGAGAAAAAACAAGCGATCCTGTTACTAAAGTAGAACATAGATTATTAGGAACAGTTGCAGAAATAGATAAAGTTAATCAAATTATTAAAATAACACCGGGGAAAGCGGGTTACGCAGAAATAAGAGTAATATGTCCATTTAATGAAGGACAAAAAACTGGTGGTGTATTGGGACATGATGGTTATATTAAAATGTTATTTTATTATGAGAATATAGAATTTGATTTTATAATTTCAAGTAATTCAAAAAGCGGAAGAAATAGTTATACAAGATTTGACAGTAATGGAAGTGCATTATTTATAGCGGATGGTTCAAAAGTTGAAATTGAAGCTGTTATAGATAATGTGAAATATCAAGGAAATGATTTTAGAATTACTAATAAAGGAACAAATTTTATTAAAAACGGTTCTACTATTCCTTATAATGGCGTTAAAATGGAAAGTGCTGATTATTCATATATAAATAAATTCTACAAAACTCCTCCTGCAAATATTTATCCAGATAAATATACAGATAAAAGTTTTAGAGTTCAATTAAATACTGCTGGTAATTTTGTATTAGACAATAGTAATAAAATAACTAAATTAGGAAGCTCTTATATTGGATTGTTAAGTGTAGAGTATGAATATTACGCAGGAGATACGTTTGGTAATAAAAAGGTAACTAAAAGAACATATATGGTTTGGGGTGAAGTGTATAATTGGTTAAATAATGGAAATTTTCCACCAATACAATAAATTAAAATACAAGGAGAAATATTATGAAAAAGATTCTATTGATTTTATCGGTTTTATTATTAACAGTTAGTTGTAATAATGGATTAACAGGAAATAACGAAAATCCTTCAAAAAGAAGAGTTGACAGGTCTTCTCGTGGCGTGATTGACAGCTCTAAATACTTGGATTTTACAGTTGTTGAAAACAACGCAAATAATGTTACAAGAGAAGATTTACTAATGGCATTAGGAGATAGGAAATATATAAACGGAGGAAGTTGGTTTAAAATAAACAGAAATGAAGGAACAATTGAATTTAATTCATCTGAAGCTTATTTTGATGGAAAAGAAAATCTGCAACTGTACGCTAAATTTTCTATAGATGTGCAAGCGGCATCTTCTGATTGTCTTTATTTAAAAAGAAACGTTAAATTACCGGGAGTTTTAATGATAGGAATGGAACAGTTTAATAATGATTCAATACCTGATTTAGCTGTTTGTTTGCCTTTATATGGATACAGTAGTAACAGAGTTTCTGTAAGCCCTGTTATGAATGGTTTTATAACAATGCCTTCAGGAACTTACTGGTTACAGAAATAGTTAAATGTTTTGTTTTACAGTGTTTTTTAATTAAAAAAAAGAAGAGGTTTATCATGAAAAAAATTGTATTATTTTCTATATTTTTATTATTAATAGGTTTAACCAATTGTAGGCTTCAAGATGAAGCTAAACAAAATATAACATCGTTAAAATTTAACGAAAGCGCAAGAAATCTTTCAATTGGAGATGTTATTAATGTAAATATTATCGCTACACCTGTAGAGGGTAAAAATAATAATACAATTGAGTATTCAGTATCAGATAATGAGGTTATTGAAATACAGGAAGGAAGCTCTAACGATGGTATTATTATAAAAGCTATAGGCAGAGGTTCTGCTGTAGTTACAGCGAGCGTAAACGGAATAAATGACTATTTAAATATAATAGTATCAGGTACATCTACTATTACAATACCTCATATAGTGCTTCCCTATAACGTAATTGAAATACCAGCAAATGAGAGAAGAAATATAACAGTATCATTAGCGGGCGGCTCTGAAATGGATAATTCCAATTTTGGTTGGTCTAATTCAAATAATGAAACAGTACAATTTAATTATGCCGGGAATGTTGGTATAATTGACGGATTAAAACCGGGAGAAAGCGTAATAAAGGTTAATCATCCTAAAGCTCAATATCCTATAAATATACTTGTATTTGTTTTGGGAGCTAATCAAAATCCATTATATATAACATCAAAAGATAATATTATAACAATGAA
>Ga0209755_10005253_pt1 | contig 14811 bp, 14 predicted proteins | sample TergutCo191P1_FD_187301 | JGI IMG/M metagenome (GOLD analysis project Ga0209755, IMG submission 187301) | Cornitermes sp. P1 segment gut microbial communities from Petit-Saut dam, French Guiana - Co191P1 (SPAdes) (version 2) | ecosystem: Host-associated > Arthropoda: Insects > Digestive system... | reverse complement strand
CCCTGTACTGGGCGGGTGCAGTGGTAGAAACCATACGACAAGTCGCTTTACAATATCTTCTAATGTCCAAACGGCAAATGAGTTTTTTATTCGCCAAGATAATCAAAGAAGTCGTATAGCTCCCGCTAGAGCAATCACCGCACTAAATAGCTTTAATGACGATTTAGAACAAGACGCAATAAGAAGGCTTTTTCGTGACCGATATCTATCTGACGAATACAACTCGCCCATAATAATTTATATTGATGACCAACCAATCAATTACACCCATACCTTTGCTGGTGGATTCCGTGCAGGTGCATGGTTGTTTTTGAAATATATAAATTTAGATTGCGAAAGTGTCTTGTTAGAAGATGGGTCACTGAGGAATGCGGGTGAAATTGAAAATATTTCGGAACTGCATATTGATGTTGATGATACCAGTGTTGAACGCATTGATTATTTTGTAGTGCATACAACAACTGGAGCGATTGTAGATTTTTATGAATTGGGGCTATTCATTCCTGCAAGCGATAATTCAGTCGCAATATTGGACTTTAACTTTGCAGCTGTGAGTGTCAGCGACTGCGGTTATGAAATATGGTTTAGAGAGGGCTTTAGGCTTGCGAAAGAATATGTGTCATGGCAGAGCTATTTTGGCATTAGTGTTAATGAAAATGGAAATATTGTTTTTGAAAGAGTTTCTTTTGCACAAATTTGCATAACAATCATTGAAGAACTAGACTCGTGGGATATGTTGTTTAATCCGCCTGAATTTGAGGAAATAGGTTTTAATATATTTTCAACTCCGCCTTCTATAACAGGTGATTTGAATATTTTGTTTGATTTTATGTGGAATGCTGAAAACGAAAACGATATATTGATATTGTGGGACATATCTAACCCACACCAATTTATTCGTCAAGAATTTGCTTTTGACGGCAGATTCATTACTGAGGAAGTGTGGGATTATTATCAATGTTGGCGTGAAATTACTCCTAATAGTTTATACCAGCACAATGTTGCACCTGAAGATAGAGTGGGCAGATTGTGTTGGACACGAATGCACTCAATGATGTTGAGTGAAAATCAAATAATTTTTGCTCAGAGATTGCCAACAGGAGAAGGAATTTTAAGCACTATAAAATTAGATAGCGAGTATGGAATCGCAACGCTATATCAAACGGAAAACCTTCCTCTTTTTTATTCTTTTGTCGACAGAACAGCTAGTGGCTATTTTTTAATTCAAACACAGCCAACTATTAAATGGTGGGAGCAAAACGGAGTAATGATTTCAGTCGGAAATTTTGATAGCAACATGGTGTTGGGAATTCCTATGCTTGATGGAAGTATTTATTATAGACCGTTTTCTCTAGGAGATGTATTAGGTCAAAGCCTAAATGATTATTTATATTTGCCTGTATTTTTCTTTGATGAAGATTTTGACTTTATGGACTTACTTGAGATTATTATTGCGGGTAATTCCTTATGGCAGATAACACCTTTACCAATTTGGCAACTTTATCCTTTCCTTAGATTAAGTGAAACTGTTTACGGGAATCTATATATGACGATTTATCTTGGATGGATTGGGGCAGTTTATGCAAATGGAGAATTTTCACATCTTGGTACGGCTATGTTTGTCAATTTCGGAATCTTTGAAATTAAAGTTGAAATACATGACGACCTTTCTTTTGAAAGAACCGACTTAGTTGGAAAAATCCAAAGACTGGCATAAATAAGAAAAGAAGAAGTTAGCGTTTGCCGACTTCCTCTTTTTTTTGAGTTTTAATTCTGCCTATTTAAATATTGAGTCGCCAAAGAAATAAGTGATAAACACCTATTGAAAAAGTAATCATAGTGCTTATCATCAGTAATATCAATCTTATCTGTTTCATGGTGTCTAATTCTAAACTTATTTCCTATATCAGTTAAAAGCAAAAACTCGGCAGTAAACAACTCAATATACTTTGGGTTTCCACTCGCCATATCATTGATAATTTTATTAGACGAGTTCTTTTTATCCATAGTTGTATAGAAAGTTTTTAGTCTTTCTAGGGCATCCCAAATTTTATCTACTGCAAGTTTTCTTGACGCAGGATTTGGTTGTCTAAATAACGCTAGAGCTTCTTTGAGAAGCTCCCTTGTGCCCTTTTCAGCAACTACATTAACAACGCTTTCAATTTCAGTAGAAATAATGTTATTTTCTATTATCCTCTCAATAATTCCGCTACTTGTCAAAACAAACAATAACCCTGTTTTTTCAAAAATATTATTTATCTCTTTACGAAACTCACTAACAACATTACGAGTTTCTGAATGAGACAGGTGATTGTGTCCGAAAAATTTATGAAATTCTACTATTTTATAATCTTTGCAGTTTTGACATATAAGTTCAATTAGGTCTAGCAAAGCATACTGGTCATATTTGTTTTCATGCACCTCTCCATCCCACATCTTAACAGTTCTAGGCTTAGAAATTACCCCTGTCTCATTTCTAAACAAAGTTGGGATTTCAAACTTTAATGCTGTATCAAATTTTGTGTGGTCTAGCCCGCAACATGGATACCCATCTGGACAAACCTCTGGGAATACCCATGCAATACTATCGTAATACTTTTCGCAACAATCAAAAAGTAAAGAATACATATCAACCATAATAACAGAGGTCTTTTCTATCGGCTTTCTCAAGCCATGTCTTTGTGTGAATAAATTGCTCATTTTATATCCTTTTGATAGAGATTTATATAATCACCTACAACAAATTATATCAAAAAATGTTAGTAATTGCAAGTTAAATACACCTCATATCCCAATCACCCAAAAAATACAAAGTCTAACTCGGCAACAAATATTTAGGAGGATAGACACAATGAAAAGACAATACACCGAAAAGGCTTTGCTAGAGGAATTGTATAACTCAATAGAGCCAAAAGAGCAAATTTGGTCGGAGGCTGACGCAGAAAAACATCTAGGTAAAAATCACATATTCACAATCGCAAGAGTTGGCACAACGACAAAGCTTAAAATGAATGTGACTGTAAGCAAGAGCGATGGACTAAGCAGATGTTTCCATGTTGTGGTGTTGTCAGAAAAAGGCTATAACGGACAATCCCACATGGTGCATATAAACTTTGAGAGAGCAGAATACTCCGTAGGACACTGCAATAAACACAAACTAAATGCCAATCAGCGGCGTGAGTTGGATAGATTCTTTCGAGAGCATATAGCAGGAGACGAGGAATATATGACTAATTGGGACTTTGCAATAGCTAATTGGAATGACCTCAACTCCACATGGAAATTGCCGCTAGACCTAATTCAACCCGATTACAATAACTTGCCGCTAGAATAAACCTTGCAACAAACTACTCCCCCCTACTTAAAAACTAGCCAATCTGATTATCAGATTGGCTAGTTTTATTACAACAGCAAGAGAGCAACATTGCCCCAAAAGTAGGAAGGGGTCGTAGAAAATATCGTAAAAGTAGGACGAGATTATAACTTTGAGCCATTTTTCTTGCTATTTTTCTAAAAAATATTAAAAATAATTAGAAAAAGTGCATTAAAACGCTTGCAATAGTTTTTTTGATATAGTAAACTGTCATTGTTGTGTTTACAAACTAACAACAAAGGAGCTAATAAAAAATGGAAGATAAAGTTCTCAAAATGCTTATAGAAGCAGAAGAAGCATTGCTAGAAGTAAGAAAAGATGAAAAATTTTTGCTTAAAGATTTATTCAAAGGATTACATTTTTCAAGACTGCTAAAAAGTGAACGAATTGTACTTGGCATTTCTTTCTCTAGCAGGATTAAAGAAAAATATAAAAAAAATGTCATTATCTTAGAAGAAAAACATCAAAATCATCTTGTCTATCAAATGATAGAACCTATTGAAAAAAAATAAAATTAAACTGATAGCCCTAAAAGTAAAACCACTCAAGGAGTTGCAGACTTTGCAACTCCTAAAAAAACACCCTTCAAAAACAATGTGTTTACAAAGTATGATAAGAATGTTTGCAAAAGGAGATAAAAAAATTATGAAACATCAATTACCTAAAAACTTAATATTCCACGAGGACGATAGTATAAAGTGGCTCATGGACGAAACGGAAACCATTGCAAAATATTATGGGATTATTATACCCGATGATTATATCCCTGATTATTTGTGGAAGGAGGATAGTAGCTAATGGAAAATGTAGTAATACAAAACGATTCCTTTGATGTCCTTAGCACCTTTCTAATAAAAAAGTCAGGTACACTAGAGCGTATTTGCGATTGGCTGGATGTTACCCACTTTATAGAGGACATTGACGAGGGGCGAATTAGTCTGCGGATTAAACGCAAACGCAATGGGGTTGACTGCTATTTGCTAGTCCCGCTTGAATTATTAGCCGATGGGCGTGATTTTGGCAGATTCATGGCAAAGAATGGGGTTATCGTAAATAATGTATCTGCGGCACGACAATATGTTTCGTACCAATATGAGCATATAAGAAGCGACCGTTCTCGCCGAATGATATTTACACGCAAGGTTGGGTTTTGCGAGTTTGCAGACTCCCTAGACGAAAATAAACTAAAACGAATTTTTGTGCTTGACGAAATACTGCCTAGAAAGTACGGGCTAGTTTTAGCTCCCGATACGCACGAAGGCTATTCTGCCACAGGGGACATTAAAGAATATTTCTCAATGCTAGAATCCGAATTTTTCTCTAGCCCTCTCCGCTCTACATTATATGCGATTGCCCCCGCCACTCCCCTTTGGACTATTTACAATGAGCTGCAAGGTGCGAGGGGCAAGATATACAACATCTCCGCCCCGTCCTCATTGGGAAAGACAACTTTGCTTGAGGGTATAGCTAGTTTCTGGCACAGGGGTGAGAAAGGCTTAAACTTAATTCGTCACTTTAACGCAACCGATAATGCTTTTTCTATGCAGTTCATTAACTCAACAATAACTATCTGCGTGGACGATGGCAATGCAAGTCAGTTTGAATTTGAGGAGATAAAAAACAAGATAATGGAGATTGCTGCAGGGAGTAGTAAATTGCGGTGTAATGAGCGAGGTTTTTTAACTAAAGAGTTTATATATAAATCGCTATTTGTATATACAACTGAATCAAAATTGCTTTCGTTTGAGGACAGAAATAAGGGAACGGCTGGAAGAATTTTAGAGTTTGATGTCCCTAAGGCAACGGACTCAGCAGAACAAAGCAAGCGTATCCGAAAATGCGTAAAAGCCAATTATGCCCTCTTAGGCAGAATCTACATGGAATATTTTTTGAATCTGCTAGAAGCAGACAAACCCTATATTGACAAACTTGTAGAGGAAAAAACCGCATGGCTTAAAAGCAGATTAGATACTACTAATGCTATATGCAACAGGCTCGCAGAATCCGTAGCGTTTATATTAGTTGGTGTAACCTTGTTTAACGAAGCATTCAAGGATTACACAACGGGCATTGACGAGCACGAAGTTTATCATTGCTTACTAGATACTCTGCACGCAAGAGACCCTAAGTTTGTAAAAGACCATTCAACCGCCGCATTTATCAATTTTCTTAAAACGCATTTTGATGTATATGACGGCAATATTCAACGAAAAGACGATGACATATTTAGTCCTACCATTCCACTTAGAGAATTGGTTGGTCATTATGATAAAAACGAAATCGTGCTTTATAGAGATTCTTTTAATAAGGCACTTGGCGAGCTTATCAATGACCCTAAAAAGTATATTCATAAATTGTGGAAAGAAGATAAGGTCTTGGTATCAGGTGGCGATAGAAGTTTTCTATCCCGCAAGGTGTTTGGGGACGAAACCCAATGCTATGTAATAAAAATTAGAGGTACAAAATTATGATGAAAATGGATATGGAGTTAATTCAATTAAGGCGGTATGTCGGGCGGCTGATATACTCGTCTGACCCCATTGTTAAAAATAGGGACAAAATAATTGCCGTGATATTAAAACACTTTAGTGAGGTAAAAAATGAAAAGAACTGACCATGAAATAAACCATTTAAAACGCAGACGAGAGCGAAGGGCTAAAATCAGGGGCGACCCTGACGCTAAAAATACTGGCGTTATCTATGGGAGACGCTCCGTAGCGGGCACATTTGAAAAAGACCAAAACACTTTTGAAACCCAACGGGAAAATTGCGAAAGACTGGCTTTTGAAAATAACATAGAAATATTAAAAGTTTTTGAGGATGACGACCGTAGCGGGATGTTTGATATGACCCGTGATGGCTTGCAAGAATTATGCTCTTTTGCTGCCAAGCATGATGTGGACTGCATCATTGTAGACCGCATAGACAGATTTTTCCGTGATGTTAGACTCTTTAATGAATACGAGTTGCTACTGCAAAAATTTGGAGTAATTCTTATTTCTTGCCACGAAAATTTCTCAAATGATGCTGCTGGCGAAATGCACAAGGGTATTATACAGCAATTTAACCAGTATTATTCCCGTATTGCAAGCGAGCACGCTATTGAAAAAATGACCAGTAAATTTTTGCTAAACATGAGCATGGGCGGTAAGACATTAGCGGGATATTATTCTGACTCTAACCAAGTTATAAGAGTGGACGAGGAAATGAGACCTCATATCATTCAACTGTTCACTATGTATTCAGAAGGCAGTAAGTTTTCAGAAATTATTGACTACTTAGCAGATAACAAGGTTGTAAATAAAGAGCGTACTAGGGCGGGCGTTAATAAAGATAGACCATTTAAGGCTTCAACAATTAGAGATATGCTGAAAAATACAACTTATTATGGGCTAAGGACATTTAATTCTGCTACCACTCGCCGCAAGAAAAACCGAGTCTTAAAAAAAGAATATCCACCCGTGCATTGCGAATGTGAAGCAATAATCTCTAAAGAGCTTTGGCTCAAATGCCAAGCCCGCATGAAAAATAACACTCGTGAAAAAATGTTTACAGTTGAAGATAATTTCTTGCGAGGAATAATACGATGTGGGGAATGCCAAAGGCTTATGTCTATTGCCAATCACCCTAAGGGGAAATATATCAGGCGCTATTACAGGTGTGACCGCCGTAATGCTAGAGATAATAATTGCAGCTGTCCTAATATCAACAAGGATTATTTAGACGATATTATTCTAAATAAAATCAAAGCTGATGTTTTAGCAGAGGATTTTATAAAGGATATTATGTCGGCTAGAAAATTCAAAATAGCAACGCTGAATAGAGAGATTGAGCGACTCAAGGCTAGGATATCTGAAACTGAAAAATCTATGCAAAAAACTGCAAGACTACTAGGTGATGACGATTCACTCAATGAATTGCACAAAAAGAATATTGCTGACGACAGACAAAAAATATCTGACTACAAGCAAAATATAAATCGCAATGAGCAGAAAATACAAAATATAAGCAATTTAACTGCCAATGCGATTGAGAGCTTAGACTTCAACGACTTGTCTACCCTAGATAAGTCCGAACTAATTACTAGCAGAATTAAAGAAGTGCTAGTAAGTAAAACAATTACAACAATTAAAACTTTGGACGATGTGTCCTAAAAAAATAAGGAGATAAAAAAAGATTATGACAAAAAGTAATAATCAAAAGTACCCATTAAAGAGTAATGGGAAATCATTTGGCGGAAAATATCAAATTGACGCCATTGGCACGCTCTATGACGCCGCAATAGGTGCAGAGCTTGCTTGGGAAAGAGAGGTCGCAATAGACCTATCTTTGAGCAAAAAAGAAAGAGCGGAAAATGCGAGAAAACGAAAGTTTTCTCGCCTAACCGCAGACTGTGGTGCAGTGCTGCAAGTGAGCAAAGCGGAAGCTATCGCTTGGTCTGTCCCTTCGGTTGCAGACGGCAGAAAAGATGGCTACATGATACTCTACCTTGACGGAGACAAGTCCAACGAGGTTGCCGCCAATCTGTCGTGGGATACACCACAAAAAGCAATCAGACAATACAAAAGAGGGCGTGTTAATAGGGGCAACAATCCTAATCAAATTCTATGGGAAGATGACGCAAGAGAAGTATTGGCTTATTTTAACCCAAAAGACCCTCGCTATAACTCAAGAGCATTCTCTGAAAAATTCGGTGTAGCTCAAACTACAATCAATAACATTGTATGCAATAAAACATTCCAACACATTGATAGAGCGGAATATATTAGCAATCCGCACATCAGCCAAACTAATTATTACGATACCTATCGCCCCACTCCAAAATCTAAAAAGTACGCAGAGTATGTGGCTTTAGGTAAACCCGTTAATGACGAGGTTAAAGTAAAGAAAACTGATAAAACAACTGCTGCAGCAGAGTCTATACAGGAGGAGGAGCAAGATAAATCAGCATGATAAAATTATTATTGAATTATCAAAAAAAGGGTGATTTATTCACATCACACAATATTCTAAGTGACTTCCAAAACTTAGGCTTTAATGTCGGCATTGGAGCAGTCGCTTTTGGCAAACAGTTGGCTAAAATTATTCAAACGCACTACAAGGACACTATTGTCCTTGTAGCTGGCGGTGGATATGGCAAAACCAATGTCTACAAAAAAATTGCGTAATCGCAGGAGGTAAACAAACTAAAATGAATAACTTTACTTTTAGAATTATGTGTTATGAATTAAAGGAAAACCGTCTCAATATCTTATGTGATTTCCGAGACTCTACCTTTGATTTGGCTAATGAGTTTGCAAGTGTTTGTTCCAAAGCCAAATATGATTTAGTTAAATTTTATATTTCCTATGAAGTTGACTGGGCATTTGGCGACTTTACACTTAAAGAATGGACAAGCAAAAAATATGATACATGGCAACAACTTAATCGAAGTTGCTAAACAAAAAGAGCCACACTATTTTGGCAATAGTGTGGCTCTTTTTCTATACATTTTAATTACTAAACCACCGCTCTGTTCAGTGTGATAACAGACTCTCCACAGAAAAACCCCGAAACCCCGTGAAATCTATGGGGGTGGACGCTCCCGTACGCACTTGTGCTTTCTTACCCGTCAGCAACACTCTTACTGCCATTCAACATTCCTCTCACAGCCTGTTTTAACACAAAATATGAAAATCCTGATTTTACCCCAAAACCGTCATCGTCCCTTATCAAAAAGACACAACCCTCGATATAAAATTCAAGGGTTGTGTCTATTGTTGGTTGCGGGGGGCGGACTCGAACCACCAACCTTTGGGTTATGAGCCCAACAAGCTACCGATTGCTCTACCCCGCGGCATGACGCTTAAATTAAGCCCTTATGTCACAACGGGCGTTGTCTTTTTGGCTAAAATAAGTGTTTTGAAAATTCATCGGCGTAGCGATGCTACGCTCGTTCTTTTAAAAACACTTATTTTATCTCAAAAATCCAATCGCCAATTGCGACAACGGACTTAAATTAAGCGTTTTAAAACTCGGCACAAAAGCTATTATATGCACAAGAGTTATAAGCTATGTGTTGTTAAAATTCAAAGATTTTCAATCTTTGAATTTTAACTTTTAAAAGCTATCGCTTTTAAACATTTGCTTATCGCAAATGTACACAATGCTTGAATTTTCGCTTGTTTCGGTCATATCTGTGCAAGCACGGCTGCGACTCTCAACTTCGCTCAATATAAGTTAACACAATAAAAGGGGGGTGTCAACGCAAAAAGGGGCATAAAAGGGGTTATTTAAAAATAAAAAATGGATTTTATTGTTTTAGGGCTAATTTAAAATATTTTTGCCCTGTCGAAAAAGGTGGCAATTTGTCCTAAAAAAGTGTGGTAGCTCATATACATAATCATTAAGACAAAACTTTTAGGTATCGTTTTGTAGCTAGATTTCTGCTAGCTATTAAAATGCCACTAAAATTAAAAATTTACGACAAAGGCAATTAAAAAAGGAACAAAAAATGAAAAAACTTTTTAGGGCGGTTTTTATAATAACCGCCTTTACAATGGTCGATAGGATACTTGGCTTTGGCTTTAAGGTGTTTTTAGTGCGATGGCTGGGGGAAGTGAACTTTGGTATTTATCAGGTTGCACTAAGCACTTTTTTTGTGCTACTTACCTTTACCACTAGCGGTATTCCACTCATCGTTAGTAAAATTAGTGCCATTGCCAAAAAGAAAGGCGAAAAAAAGGCAGAGCATGCTGCCGTTACAGCGGCGCTTATTTGTGGCGTTGTGCTATCCTTAGTTATTTGCGGAATCGTTTTAGCGTTTAACGGCCCTATTGGCGGACTTTTTGCGGCAAGAGAGAGCATGGTGCTACTACTTTTAATGCTACCCGCAATTTTATTTAGCGGAATTTATTCTAGCTTTAGGGGCAATATTTGGGGACGGCAACGGTATGTGACAATATCGGTTATAGAGTTAATAGAGCAAGTTACACGCATAGGACTAGTAATAATACTAGCTTTAATGGGCTTTAATCTTTTGCGTGTAACGGCAATTTCTATGAGCGTTGCACTTGGCGTAACGGCAATACTTTGCATTGCTTGCTACTTTAAAGACAAAGGCAGACTAGCAGACCCACGCCCAGCATTTAAGCCACTACTAAAGCGAGCCGCCCCCATTACAATGATTAGGGCATCTAATACGCTAGTAGCGGGCTTAATTTCTATTGCTGTGCCTTTTTTGTTGCAGCAAACAGGTCTATCTGCGGCGGAGTCACTAGCTCAATTCGGGGCAAGCGTGGGTATGGCACTACCGCTAATTTTTCTGCCCGTAACGGTAGTGGGTAGCCTGTCTTATGTATTAGTGCCTAGCCTAAGTGCTTCTTACGCTTCTGGCGATAAAGAGGGCGTCAAAAAGCAGGTAGAGAGTGCCATTACCTTTAGCGTTGTTGTAGCCGCACTTTTTGTGCCAGCGTTTTTTAGTTTGGGCGAGCCACTCGGGCTTTTTGTTTATGATAACGCCAGCGCTGGTCGCTTTATTAGTTTGAGTGCATTTTTACTAATTCCGCTAGCCGCAGAGAGCATTGTGTCGTCAATGATGAATTCTTTAGATTTAGAAAAGCAGTCGTTTATAAACTACCTGATAGGCTCTGCCGTCATGTTTGGATTTATGTTTGCGACTTGGTCTAATTTTAGAATAGAGTTTTTATTATTGGGCCTTGGAATGAGTTGGACTATTGCAACGGTGCTAGATATTATTGCAATTAAAAGACGCACTAGGATTAAAATTAAAACATTTTTAATTCCGCTACTAAAAATGGGTGCTCTAATCCTACCCACAATTTTTGTAACTTCTAGGCTTTATGCACTATTAGGCAACCTGCCAGTTGTGCTGCAAATTATAATCCCAGGTTTAGCGGGTTTTATATTTATTGCGGGGCTTAGCCTAGTATTTGGCGTTTTAGATATTGCCCTAATCTTTAAGCGTGGACAAAAGAAAGCCGATGTCACGGCCTTGGGTGGGGTGGTAAAAAAGCGGCGCAATGGCACAAAGCGGGGCAAGCACAAAGCGGCGGTTAATTAAGTCGGGGTGTGGGATATTAAGCGTAGCAGAGTTTAAAATTAAATCGCCGTAAAATAATAGGTCTATATCTAATTCTCTTGCGCTCCACCTTTTAGAGTTTGCTTGTCGCCCGTAATCTTTTTCTAGTTTTTTTAATAATGCTAAAAGCTCAAACGGCGATAAAAAAGTTTCTAATTCAACGCAAGAATTTAAAAAGTCTGGCTGGCTGGTTACGCCATATGGCACAGTCTCGAAAATGGGGCTAGATTTTTTAACGGTGCAGTGTGGGTGATTACTTAAGCTATTTAGGGCAAAATTGATAGCTTTTTCTCTATCGCCCAAATTAGAGCCTAGCCCCAAAAACACATTGCTTTGCCTTTTGCGAGTTTGTTCTACTGCCACAAAACTAGCCTTAAAAGGCAACTCGGCATCTGGTTTTTTAATAAGAATTTTAACTTGTTGGCTTTTAGGGAATTTAACTAGAATTTCTAAACACAATTTATCTGCTAGGGTTTCTATTAAATCAAAGCAGTGTTTTTTAGAGTAGTTTTTTATTAGTTTACCAACCGCCACATAGTCGATTGTAGCATCTACGCTATCTAAAGCTGTATCCCTAAATAAAAAAATGTCGCAGTCAATTATAAAGCGTTGCTCTATTTGCTTTTCTTTTTCAAACACACCATGCTTAGCTAGCACCTCTAGCGACTTAATTTTAATAGTTTGAGTATGTGACACAATATGTAGTATATAGCGATTAAACTTTTTTAGCAATAAAAATATTGACATTATGCTATGAGTTGTGGTAGAATAGCTTTAAGATATTTTAAAGGAGCTATTTATGTTTTGCAAAAAATGCAATAATGAGATTAAAGAGAATTGGCAGTTTTGCCCTTTTTGCAATGAAGCTTGTGGTAGGGTAGTAGATAGCAATTCTTTAAATTTAGAAGTAAAGCCTGATTTTGAGACTAAAACGGTTGAATACAAAAGGGGAGTTTCCCCGCAAGAAGCGGTAGAATTTTATAATGATTTAGGCTGGCAAATGTTTGATATAGAAAAGCTAGACAATGGCGGCTGCTATGTTAAATTCCGCCGTAATAAAAATATGGCGGGGTATGAGCAACTAAAAGAAATATCTGATAGAGCAGAGCAAGAGTATAAAAAATTAAGGGAGATACGGGTAGTTTATAGGCCACTAGGGTTAATAATACCCGTGATGATAGTCTCCTTTATAGCAATGCAAGTAGCGTTAGGTATGCTTATAGGGTTAATTATGAACCCGCTTTTTGTGTCGGGGATATTTGCTACAATGTCGTATACTATTTTAGGTATACTTATAGTTGTGTGTGTAGTAGTTTTTCCGTTTACAATAAAAGACCTTGTAGTTAGAATTAGGTATGGTAAAAATGTAACTCAACCAAACAACGCAGACCTATTAAGACAACAATGTAAAAGGATTTTGGGTAGGTAGGGGTTTTGTGGCGAGTGTTATTAGAGTTGAAAGTTGAAAGTTGAAAATTATTGTTGGATTAGTGAGTAAAAAAAACATCGGCTACCGTCATTGCGAGCCGATAGCGGGTAAATAAACGCATCAGTATTACGGCGAAGCAATCCAAATTGTGATAATAAAATTAACGAAAAAACGCAAAAAATATTAAAAATAGAGCCCGTAGCTAACCACACTTGGATTGCTTCGCCGTGATATTACATTAAATATCCACCAATATTCGGCTCGCAATGACGGTAGACTTAAGGTTTTTTTTGCACCCCCTACGGTTACCCACCAACTAATCCCAACCGACATTTTCAACTTTCCACTTTCAATTTACTTGCAACTGCCAGCATGTCTTTATGTGCTTTAACATCATGCACCCGTATATATTCTGCTCCGTTTGCAACCGCTATTAAATTTGCACTAAGAGTACCATAAAGGCGGTCTTGCTTTTCGGCGTTTAGAATTAAGCCAATAAATGATTTGTTTGATGCTCCTATATAGATAGGATAGCCTAGTTGTTTTAGACTGGGGATTTGTGTAATGCAAGCAATATTTTGTGTTAGCGATTTTTGCCCAAAACCAATGCCGGGGTCTAGTATGATTTTATTTTTTTTAATGCCAGCGGCAAGGGCAATGTCTATGCTTTTAGTTAGGTCATTTTTAAGGTGAGCTATAAAATTATCTTCTGGTAGTGCCGTTTTATTATTATGCCCCAATACGCACGGCATGCCATATTTTGCTATTATGCTTGCTAAGTCTATATCGAATTTTAATCCCCAAATGTCGTTAACCATATTAACTCCAAGCTCTAGTGCCACTTTTGCAACAGGGGCTTTATATGTGTCTATTGATAGGTAACTAGTAGGGAATTTTTGCCTAATAGCCTTTATGACTGGCTCTATGCGCTCTATTTCTTCTTTTATGCTAATAGGAGTATAATTAGGGCGAGTGGATTCTCCGCCAATGTCTATAATGTCTGCACCATCGGTTAGCATTTGCTCCACTTGCTTAACCGCTAAATCTACACTATTAAACCGCCCCCCATCAAAAAACGAGTCAGGGGTTAAGTTTAGTATGCCTACGATTTTTACATTTAGTTCATTTTGCATGATTTAGTATTTTTGCGGCGGCTGCTACTATTGATAGGCTGCCGCAGACTATTACAATGTCTTCTTTGTTTGCGTGTTGTTTTGCTAGCGATAGGGCTTCGGTCATATTAGCACTTGTGTGGACTTCTTTGTTGCTTACGCTAATTATAACGCTAGTTAGATTTTCTGCGGTTTCTAATCGGTCAACACCTTTTATGTCTACGGTAAAAATGCTGTCGGCTGCATGTATTATGTGTGCTAGCATTGCTCCTACATTTTTATCTTTATAAATACCAACTATAAAAATTAGTTTTCTGGTTTTTGGGTAGTTATTTTTAAGTGAATTTATAAGCTCCTCTATAGCTGGCTCGTTATGAGCGCCGTCTAAAATGATTGTTGGCTCATTTGCCACTACGCTAAATCGCCCAAACCAGTTTGCGGCTTTTAAGCCGCTAGTAATATCTAAATCGCTAAAGCTTAAATGGTTTGCTATTTGCCTTGCTAAGCCAGCGTTTAACATGGCAAAACTAGCCGTAGAATTTAATTCGCCCATATACTCGCTTGCTTTAATAATTTTGCAATTCAATTTGTTAGCTTCATTTTCTATCACTTTTAAAGCTGTTTCACATTGCGGAGCAATAATTAAGGGAGTATTCTTTTTTAAAATACCACATTCGGCTTTTGCGATTTTCTCTATTGTATCGCCAAACTGCTGCGTATGGTCAAAATCTATTGTAGTGAGTGCAACGCAAAAGGGCTTATCTACAACATTGGTTGCATCTAGTGCCCCGCCTAAACCAGTTTCTAAAAACACATA
>Ga0209755_10005252_pt1 | contig 14815 bp, 12 predicted proteins | sample TergutCo191P1_FD_187301 | JGI IMG/M metagenome (GOLD analysis project Ga0209755, IMG submission 187301) | Cornitermes sp. P1 segment gut microbial communities from Petit-Saut dam, French Guiana - Co191P1 (SPAdes) (version 2) | ecosystem: Host-associated > Arthropoda: Insects > Digestive system... | reverse complement strand
ACTTCGCCGGAGTGCGAGAGGATTTTCTTTTCAACGGAGGCGATTTCTGCCTCGATTGCTTCATCTGAAATCATGGCATCTATAACAACCATGGTTTCGTAGTCTTTTATACCCATAAATGTTCTCCCTATGGACTTAGCCCGTCCCCAACATTAGGAACGGGAGGTACCCACTTTTTTTGCAGGTAGGGTAAATATAGCAAATTTTAAGGGGATTGTCAAGGTGTTAACCGTTTTGAAAAATATTTCTATATTCCAATAAATGTCAAAAGAAGACGAAGATCCCGGCAAAGTTCAATTGAAGGCTATTCTTAAAGGAAATGCTGCAGCACAAGCTGTTAGGCCCGCTGCCATGTCCGGTTTCAGAGTGGCAGATTTTCAAGTAAACCCTATGGCAATGATGGAAACACCAGAAGAGCGCATGAAAAACGAGCTTACGGCCTTGCATTCGCAAATAACAGCTTTACATGGAGAGATAGCGAATATTAAAAAGAAAACCGAGCAAGATACAAAAAATGCGTATGATAAGGGAGTTCAAGAAGGCAAAAAACTGGGCGCAGACGAAGGAGAGAAAAAAGCACTTGAAATATGGAAAGCGGATTTGAAAGCTTTGCAGGAGAATGCAGTTAAGGAATTTGAGAATTTGTCGCTGCAGCAAAAAGAGAATTTTGAGAAAATAAACTCCGTAACCGCAGAGATTGCTCTTGCCATAGCAAAAAGAGTTTTTTGCGAAGAAGCTGCAGGAAATCCAAACATCATAGCTCGGGTTTTGAAAGAAGCATTTGTTTTTTTGGGCCAAGAAGAGAAATTAAGAGTACGGCTAAACCCTGCGGATATAGCCTCCGCAGAAGCAACGGAATCTTTTTGGAAACCGGCTATCAGTTCGCTGAAAAATATTGAGCTTGTTTTTGACGAAGCTATGGAAAAAGGCGGTGCAATGCTGGAAGCGGAAAACGGCGCATCTGTTGACATGCGCCTGCAAACAATTTTCGGCCACATTGAAGAAGTAGTTAAGAAGATTTACAGCAATTAATCCATCCACGCACCGGCCCAATTAGCATGGTCGCAGTCCTTATCGCCATTATCCAAAGTTTCAAGCTCAAGCGCATTTACCCCGCTAATATCAACGCTCAGCGAATCCAGTTCGCGCGAAACCAAAACTTTTGAGCGGAAAAGCTCTTTGCCATCGCCCTTCACAACCCAAATAGCACCGTTGCCGCAAGCAGATTCATCGTCTAAACCTATGTATGTGTGGAATTTTTTATATGCTCCACCCAAATTCCAAATCAGTTTTGAATTTGCATGAGAACCTACACCGAATTCAAAAATACGAGCATCTATCCGCAACGCATTGTTTTCAACGGTTCTCCCCATTTTGGGATCTCCCCAATCCTGAGACACATGGCTTGGTCTTGAGTCTTGAAGCAAACGATTTTCCGCAGAACGAATAAAAAATTGCGTTTCTTTCTTTATGGTATCTTCCGGAAAAGCGATCAAAGTTGCATAATACATGCCAGGTTTTTCTACAGCAAAACTGCGACTGCTTTTTTCTGCATTCACCAATTCACTGTTCAGCATAACCCTGTAATCAACCAAAGTATCCGGCAAAATCCATTCAACTTCCGTGCCGCTCCACTTTATGCTCGCAGCATAATCAGACTCTCCCCTTTTCTTGCCTATCTTGAAAGCTTCAAGCGGATAGCCAAAAGGACGTGTCTGAGAAAAGATTCTCTGTGTTTTGTAATTGTCTAAAATATCACCTATGGTTCCAGTGGTCTTAAAACCAACAACTCTGGACTTCCTGTCTACCTCGCCATAACCGTCTTGCCCACGCACAATGTAAATATTATCTCCGGAAAACTCTCTCCACTTTGCCAACTCGCTCGGTGACCAACCCAAAAATTGCCGCTCGGAAAAACCATTTAAACCGCTTGCCAGCATTTGCCAGGGACGCGCATAAATAAATATGGAATTTTCAGGAAGTTTTTTAAGTTCGGTATTTAAATAATCTTCTTCTGCCAACAACTTGTTTTTATTGTATAAAATATTATCGGTAAAGCTCTCAATATGCTTAATGGAAAGGCCAATCGCCAAAATCGCTGCTGCCGCACATACAATTTTAGACTTCCCAAGCGCAATATCGCACAAACCGGCGGCCATAACAATAGCAAATAACGGCAGGGCCACAAGCACATATCTCTGATTTATGTCTATTTCAAAAGTACCGCTCACATTCAAAAGTATAACAGCTATCTGCAAACAGAACAAGGCGAACAAAATCGCAGGCCACCTGTATTTTTTACTCACCGCAACCTTAAATAAAAGCCAGGCAAAACTCGCATAAAGCAAAAAGGCATAAATAGTGTAAAACGGGTTTTTCATAAGCCCATTCGAAGCAAGCTCCGCATTCCACATTATTCTTATATTGCTTTTAACATTAAAAACAAAATTCGCAACTGAATGCGCCGCATGTTCACCGCCCTGAAAATCATAACCCCTGTAAGCGATCATTGTATTTACAGACGGCCAGGAAGCCAATATAACAAGACCGCTGAATGCAGCCAAACGCCAGGGTTTTTCCAAAAACCAGGAATAATAAAAAAGAGCAAAGGGAATAAAGCAAAAAATAGTTTCTTGCCTTGTTTGCGCAAAAAATCCTAGCAATGGAATTATCAAAGCAAAATGTTTTATGCTAATTTCTTTTGGCGGAACAATGGAATAAAAAGCGAGCAATGCTGCAAACAGAAATATATACAAAACCTCTGTTGACGCACTGCGCGACTGCATTAAAAATATCGGTTGGCTTATCAAAAAAATCGCCACTGTCAAAGCAAGCCATTCATCCTTTGTCAATCTGAACATCGCAAAAAAGAGCAAAGCCACCGAGCAAAGCGCAAGAGGAAAATTCACTCGCAAAGCAGTATCTCTGTTCGGCTCGGCAATCAAAAACGCAAGGCTGTGAACAAAGGCAAAAGCCTTGCCCTTAAAATTATTCACCTCATCTTTGCACTGAAGGCGCCCATCAACCCACACACCCTGATTGCACACTCCACCGCTTTGCTCAAATCGCATTTGAAGTGCCATGGATTCCCAACTGGTTTCATCGCTCAAAACCCTGTGCTGCAAATCTATTGTAGATATTGTAAAAATAGCGAAAAAAACCAAAAGAGCCGCCAACCCCAGCATGGAAAACTTGGATGGCAAACAACTTTTTGTCCTTTGAAAAATTTCTTTTGCATTCCATATCAAGGCAGCGCAAAGCCATATAAACAAGGCCAGCACCGCATAATAACCCCACTCAATATCCCATCGCTTCGCATAATTCTGCGACATCTTCTGGAACAAAAAAAATGCCCCCGCAAACACGGGAGCTGCATATACAACAGGGATTAAAAGAGTTTGAATTTTCACTTTGCGTTCAAATAATAAAGCCCAACCAATTTATTATCCTGACTGATCGCGAGGAATTGCCTGCCAGCCGGAAGGGTTCCCTTTATCTCATAAAGATTATCGCTCCTGTAGCTTGATACCAGACTAGTTCCGCTGTCCATATTCGGCACAAGCAAAGTTTCTTTAGCATCAACTCCGCAATCGTAATTTTTGGCAGACTCCGATTTCACAGGATATGAAATTGCCTCAACAGGTGAAGTCACAGAAGTTTTAATCAGAAAAAGAGCAACTATATCTGTTGGAACATCCTTAGGCGGTTTAAGCATATTGTCTTTTTTCTCTTTTCTTTTCGTCTTTGGATTTTCCACTTCTTCTACAAATTTAGCGCGCATGGCAAAAGCGTTTCCTTTGCAAGTAGGCTGATGAAGAGCCCAATCATTCACTATTCTTTCTGCATGTGAACCTTCAATGGAACGATAAAGCCCAGGCTTCTCTTCCAAGCTATAGATGTAAATATCCTTAGTCGCAGACATATCTTCTTTAGTTATGGTAAATTCCGCCTTTCCTCCCGAGTGCTTGCTTTTGCCGGCTCTAAGGGTATAAGTACCCGGCTTCATGCCTTCAAAGGAGAACTTTCCATCCGGCAAGCCACCGGGCGTTTTTTGGGAATTAAATACGGTACCTTCTATCCATACCGTGGGTAATTCAACTGCTTTACCGGAAAGCGGGTCTATAACTGTACCGGAAACTGAAGCTTTTTCGCAAGCCACCAGGGCAAGCATGCTGATAGCGATAAGTGGTATAAATCTTTTCATGGAAGGGAATATAGAAATTTCTAAATTCCACCACATGCCCTACATCGCAATGGCTAGAAAATGGCGGCCACGCTCGTTTAACGAGATGGTTGGACAGGAGCATATTGCTCAAACACTCAAAAACGCCATAGATACGGGCAATGTTCACCATGCGTTTCTTTTTACAGGTACAAGAGGTGTTGGCAAAACAACCTCTGCACGAATTTTGGCCGCAATGCTCAACTGCACAAGCGAAAACAAGCCCTGCGGTCAGTGTGAGTGCTGCAAAGCCATAGCCTCAGGCTCTTCGCTGGATGTTTTGGAAATAGATGCAGCAAGCAATAACGGCGTAGAAGACATGCGCGAGCTTTTGGAAAAGAACGAATATCCGCCCATGAACAGCAAATACCGGATTTTAATAATAGACGAAGTTCACGCATTGTCCAAACAAGCGTGGTATTCCATGCTTAAAACGCTGGAAGAACCACCCTCTTATTTGATATTCATCTTTGCCACTACAGAAGTGAATAAAGTTTTACCCACAATTTTATCCAGAGTGCTTCGCTTTGACTTTAAAAGACTTGCGCCTTTGCAAATTTCAAAAAGACTTGCATTTATAAGCGAACAGGAAGGCATAAAGGCTGAACCCGAAGCACTTTCTTTGATTTCAGAAAAAGCAGACGGATCAATGCGTGATGCCCTCACAATTTTTGACGAAGTTTTTGCATACAGCGGCAAAACCATAACTGCGGAATCAGTGCAAAAAGCGCTGGGCATTCCATCCAATGCTCTTTATTTTGAACTTATAAAAGCCTTTGAAGCTCATGACCCTAAAGCCAGTTTTGCCGTTTTGGAAGAAGCTATGAACGCAGGCGTGGAAGTGCAGGTGTTTTTAGAAGGCTTCACAAGATTTTTGCGCAATTTTCTCTACGCTAAAGTCGGGCTCTCTGCAGAGCAGCTTGAATTATCTCAAGCCGGTTTGGAAAGCCTTAAAAATTTGGCCCCGAATTTTGAGCAGGGCGATATTTTGCGAATCGCAAAAATTATCACTGAGCTAAACGAAAAATGTTCCGCAAGGCGCGGCCTGAATCCTCGCCTGCTTGCAGAAGCGGAATTTGCAAAAATCGCATGGCTGGACAGAGTTGCAAATATAAAAGATGCTTTGGAAAAAGTTGGAAACATGGAAAGAGTTGCTCCGGTTGCTCCTCAGAAAGAGGAAAACCAAAAAAAAATCGGAACCTCAAGCAGTTCGCATTCAGGAGCAACGTCCGGCTTCAATATCAACATTTGAAAAAGTTTTAAAAGATAATCCTCAATTTGCGGATTTTGTAAAATATATGGGATTAAAAGTTACCGGCACAAGGTTTGTAGGTATAGCACCAAAGGAGACAGAAAATGGACATGCAACAGATGATTCGTCAGATGCAGAAAATGCAAACGCAAATGAAAAAGACCCAGGAGAGTCTGGAGAGCCAGAACTTTAGCGCAGAAGCCGGAGGCGGCGCAGTTAAAGTTACCTTAAACGGCAATGGTGCTGTGACCGAACTCAAGCTTGCACCCACGGCTGTGGACCCCAATGATGTAGAAGCATTGGAAGACCTTCTTATGGCGGCTTTCAACGAAGCTGTGACCAAAAAAGACAATGCGTATCAAGAAAGCGTGGGAGCCATCACCAAAGGCTTGAAAATTCCGGGAATGTAATTACCACAGATCTCTTATAGCATCCGGGTTAACACCCTCTTTCCAAATGTAGAGCAACCTTTCGTTCCAGGTTCTCTCTTCATAAGTGGCATCTTCGGAGCCACCCATTCTGCGGTAATAGGTTTCAAACTCCTGCTTCAATTCGTTAGCTCTAATGGAAGCTCCGGTTGCCATGTTCAAAGCTATTAAAAAGTAATAGGTTTTTGCCCTGGTAATTCTGGATGTGCTGTTAATTTTCAACTGGTTTGAAAACAGATCAATGGATTCACGCAAATTGTTGTGATACTCTATCCTGTCTTGATTCATGGAATATCTTAACACGGCATGCATTGTTGTGTAAAAACCTATATCGCAATACACTCCGTCTTTATCACCTATAACAAGACCGTTTCCACCCTTTTCCGCTAAAAGAAAACCCTCTAAAACCCGTTGTATATTGCGATTGGGATTAGAGAAAGCAGTTTCCGTATTCTCAACGCTTACCATCTTCTTTCTGGTAGCAATGCCTCTTGAAAGAATGCGCTTGGCATCAGGGCTGTACGGGAAAGACGTATGCTTCGCATCCACAGCAAAATCGTTTATATCGTAAGAAGCAAACAGGCAGCTTGGGCAAACAGCTATCATTGTGCGCATAAAGTCCCAATTTAGAAAGCCTTCTTTTGCATTATATTTGGGAAACAAGCCGCACTCCCATGATTCCTCGTAAGCTTCAGGGCGTGGCACAAAAAAATTCACATGATCGCAACCGCAAAAATAGCAGGTTCTTATATGTATGGAATAAGGCTGATCGGCATCAAAGTGCAAAACAGTTTCATGCTCTTCTTCGCCTTCTGCAATTTCCGTAGAAGTGTATTTTTTTGCAATACCTAACAGGGTAGGCTCTCTAATGGGTTTTGGCAAAAACAAGTCTGCTCCCGAAGCAAACACCTGTTTTTCAACAACAGATGCCGGCTGAGCCGAAAACATCACTATGTTGGTATCCGGATACATGTGCCTTATTCTTCTGGTCGCTTCATATCCGTCCATTTCCGGCATCATTATATCTATCATTGCAAGCCCGGGGCGAAAGGTTTCCATTTTTTGCAAACCAAGGGCTCCATTAACTGCGGTTTCAACATCATAACCATGTTGAGCAAGAATTTGGCTCATAACTTTTAGCAAAGCATGAGAGTCATCCATTATTAAAATTCTGTTGTTTGTTTTTACAGCCATGAATGGAATATAGTAATTCCCAGCAACGCATTTTTTCTAAAAAATCCCTTTTCCCTGCTATCATAACAGGCTCTGTGATACCCCTGTTTTTCACACGAAAGATAAAAAAGCTCCTCTTCAACAGCAAAATTCTCAACTTCCAGGGAATCTGCAAAGAGTTTTCTCTTAAAATGAATGCTGTCAACGGCCGGGAAAATCCTCTGCAACTGAAGCTCCAAAAGCCTGAGTTCCTGCCAAGACAAAAAAGCAACTTCCCTTTCAGAAACCGGCCTGCCGGAAATGCTAGCCCTGCCCACATAAGCAAACGGAACCTCGCTATCCTTGCTCCAAAGAGAAATTTCCGTCTTGGTTTTTTTCTCAGGGTTAAGCTCTTTATACAATGCAAACGAAGCGTCCCAAAGCATTGGACTCAAAGTTTCAAAAATTATCGTATCTCCGGGGCTCGGAATTTTTAAACCTACAGTATCAAAAGGCGTGGCTACTTCTATTGAATCTCCGCTTTTCCCAACTTGCCAAAGCAGAACTGGGTTTCCATTGCCGGCTCTCGTAAGCAGCAAGTCTCCTTCTTGCGAATCGTTTATGCAAACAGCAAGTTCGCAAACATAAATTCGCTCACTGTCAAAATCCCAAACAGAAAGAACAAAAAATCTCAGAAACACTGCAAAAAGAATAATAAGAACACAGAAAAATAAAATGCTCCAAGCCCTTACCGGCGAAGATTTACGCAGAGCTTTCTTTATAGCTTTTTCTATTTTAACAGCCACTCGCCTAATTTAGGAAATTTTGAAAATGGAAGCTGAAACAATAGCGAAAACAGCGAAAGAAGCCTCTCTTTATTTGCGCTCATTAAGCGTGGAAATACGTAATAATATTTTGTTCGCAGTAGCAAAATCCATTCGTGAACATGAAGCAAAAATTATAGAAGAGAATAAAAAAGATATTGAAACTTGCGGCATGACAGGCTCTATGCTGGATCGTTTGACCCTCACCCCTAAGCGCGTAGAAGAAATGGCAAAAGGCGTTGAAGAGATAGCTGCATTTGCAGACCCTCTGGGTAAAGTTCTTGAACACAGAATTTTACCTAACGGCATAGATATCAGCAGAGTTAGCGTTCCGCTGGGAGCAATTTTCTTTATTTACGAAAGCCGCCCGAATGTAACAATAGATGGTGCGGCTCTGTGCTTCAAAGCGGGAAACTCCGTTATTTTACGTGGCGGCAAGGAATCTGTGCATACAAGCTCGTACCTGGCAAGCATATTCAGCGAAACAGTTGGAAAATCCGGCGTTGTTCAATACATAAACAATCCCGATCGCAATTTGCTTGCAGATTTATTAAAGCAGAATAAATATCTGGACTTGGTGATTCCCCGTGGCGGCGAAGGTTTAATCAGGGCTGTGAGCGAGCAGTCTAAAATTCCCGTGATCAAGCACTTTAACGGAATTTGCCATGTTTATATAGACAAAAGCGCAGATTTGGGCAAAGCGGCAAACATTCTTTTCAATGCAAAGGTTCAAAGGCCAAGCGTTTGCAATGCTGCGGAAACAGTGTTGTTTCACAAGGATTTGCCAAAGGAGTCTGTGGAGCAGGTTCTAAAACCGATTAAAGATGCCGGGGTTGAGCTTCATTACGATAAATGCGGGATAGAGTATTTGGATTTGCAAATTTCCGTATGCTTTGTTAGCGATGTTAAAGAGGCTTGCGAGCATATTGAAAAGCACGGTAGCCACCATACGGATGCAGTAGTTGCAGAAGATGCAGATGTTTTGGAATATTTCGCAAACAATGTGGATAGCTCAAGCGTTATGTTGAATGCAAGCACCCGCTTCGCAGACGGTGGCCAGTATGGGCTTGGAGCAGAGGTAGGTATTTCCACGGATAAGCTGCATGCAAGAGGGCCTATGGGTGTGGAAAGCCTGTGCAGCTATAAATGGGTTTTAAAGGGCAATGGGCAGGTAAGGCAATGAAAAACATAAACTTTAACCCTCAGGGTCTAATCCCCGCCATTGTGCAACATGCAACAGACGGCACGGTACTTATGATGGCCTGGATGAACGAAGAATCTCTGAAACTCACTCTGGAAAAAGGCGAAATGGTATTTTGGAGCAGGAGCAGAGGGGAACTTTGGCACAAGGGAGCTACCAGCGGAAACTTCTTAAAGGTTGTGAGCTGGTCGCCGGATTGCGACTTTGACTGCCTTTTGTTCAAGGTTTTGCCTCAGGGAAATGGAGTTGCCTGCCATACAGGGGAAAAAAGTTGCTTTTTCAACTGGGAAAATGCTTAAGCCGTGGAAAAAATTATGTATATTAACCCTATGTTAAAGAAAATAGTCATTGTTGCTTTATGCTGTGCTGCTCTTTTAGCGTGCGGCGGCGAAACTAAACTAGATCCGACTAACCCGGAATCCATAAGAAGGCACTATGCTAAAATGGAACCACCCGTTCAAATGAGCAATGACCAGTTTGTCTCTTATGTAAGGGGTAACCTTGCCACTATTGATAAAGATACTGCCAATATGAGTATGTTTTTGGTTTGCTCAAAAGATTATTTGAATACGCCCAACAGTAAAGGGAATACCGCCCTCTCCGTTGCCGTGAATAAAAAGAATACAGTAGTTGTACAATATCTTTTGGAACGTGGAGCGGATTTCGGTACAAAAAGTGCTCAATTAGGTTTAACACCGCTGGAAGATGCCGCATCTCGCGAAGACTCCACAGAAAATGGCATTTTTTACATGCTCATAGAGGCACAAAAGAAAAGAGACCCCAATCTGAACAATATAGGCGCAGCTTTGCACTTATCATCTCGTTATGGAGCACTTAAGAATGTTAGACTGCTTATTGAAAACGGCGCAAATCCAAACGCTAAAAGCATAGAAGGCCTTACTCCTTTGCATGAAGCAGCAAAAGAAGGCAGAAGAACAGTAGTTGAATATTTAATATCAAAGAAGGTTGAAATTAACCCTATAGACAAAGATGGTTATACTCCGGTGGACTGGGCTTGTGCTATGGGTGAAGGCTCTACTTTCCCTGAAGTCGGCAAAATTCTCAAAAAAGCAGGCGGCAAACATACCGCAGCCTGGCGCAGAGCATTCTAAGGTTCACTTTTTGCCAAATGCCTGGCATTGTAAGGGCAAACACGCTGGCAAATATCACAGCCAAAAGTACGGTGTTTTGTCCATTCCTTTTGCTGCTCGCTTAGTTCTCCCTTATATTCTATTGTAAGATAAGAAGCGCATCTGCTAGCGTCTAAAAATCCATCTTCAGTCAAAGCCTTGCTAGGACAAGCATCTATGCATTTGCGACATTTTGCGCAAGAGAGCTGAGATTTATTCTCAATTCTCAATTCTTCATTCTCAATTCTCAATAGAATGCCGCCTATGAAAAATCCGCTTCCAAACTTCGGATTTATAAGCAATCTGTTCTTGCCAATAAAACCAAGACCAGCCAGCACTGCAAGCTCCCTTTCTGCTATTGGCAAAGAATCGACAAAGTATTGACCGCCAATTCGCTCGGCTTTTTCTCGCAAAATATTGCCAATGGCAATATGATAATCGTCTTCAATAGCAAAAATAGGCCTGCTCTTATGCTTCCATAGAGAAATCCAAGCCGCATTATAAGATTTTCCGTTAAAAGTTTTCGGATGCTTTCTAACTTCGGCGTGACGCTGCATCCATTTCATATCTGCATTGAAGCCTCTTCGCAGCCATTCGTCAAGATACTCCGCATGGGGAATGATATCCGGCAACAAAGTGTAACCGGATGCCAACATCTCAAACATTGTACTTTGGGCTGTATCTTGAATATTCCTGCAAACTGCACACGTCTATCACCTCTATTTTCTTTATGGCTTCCAAGCCCTCAACTGCGTGCCGCAAACCGTGCAGAGTTGTTGTGATTGGAATACCATGCATAAGGCTGTTGGTGCGAATTTTCATCTCATCGCTTGCAGGTTTTTCTCCTTTGCTGGGCGTATTGATTATCCAGGCAAGATTACCCTCTTCCACTAAATCTATGGCATTGGGCCTGCCGTCTGCAACCTTGAACACAGCATTTGTAGGAATTCCGTTGTTCCTGAGCATTGTGCTTGTTCCCCTTGTGCAATAAAGTGTAAAGCCGAGTTCCACAAGTTTTTTGACATAAGGAATAGCAGCTTCTCTATCTTCAGCACGCAGGCTCAGGAATATGTTTCCGTTTTGAGGCAACTTGTTACCCGAGGCTATCTGGCTTTTTAAATACGCCATGCTAGTCAAGCGATCTATGCCCATAACCTCGCCTGTTGACTTCATCTCCGGGCTGAGTATTATGTCCACTCCGGGGAAGCGCGCAAATGGGAACACAGCTTCTTTAACTGAGAAATGCGAAGGTATATATTCCTGCGTAAATCCTATTTCATTCAAAGTTTTTCCTGCCATGCACAGTGAGGCTATTTTTGCGAGCGGAATGCCAATCGCTTTGCTGACAAAAGGAACGGTTCTTGATGCTCTGGGATTCACTTCCAAAACATAAATTGTTTCGTTTTGGATTGCATATTGAACATTCATCAATCCGCAAACATTGAGCTCTTTTGCCATAGCCTTCGTGTATTCTCTAATCTTATTTTGAAGTGCCACAGAAATCGTTGGCGGCGGAAGAGTGCAAGCACTGTCTCCTGAGTGAACTCCGGCAAGCTCCACGTGCTCCATTATTCCACCGATAACTTGAGTTTTTCCGTCTGAAAGGCAATCTACATCTACCTCTAAGGCATTCTCCAAAAAGCGATCTATCAAAATTGCCCGCCCTTCGGAAACTTCCATAGCTTTAGACATGTATTCTCTTAAGCCTGCATTATCGTAAACTATTACCATAGCTCTGCCGCCCAAAACAAATGATGGGCGCATAAGTATCGGATAGCCAACTTTATCTGCGATTTTTTCGGCTTCTTCGGTAGTTTTTGCCATGCCGCTTGGCGGTTGGGCAATATTTAATTTTTGCAGCATTTTTGAGAAGAGTTCTCTGTCTTCTGCCATGCTTATAGACTCTGTTGAAGTGCCTATTATATTGACTCCGTTGGCCTTTAAACCTTCTGCCAAATTGAGCGGGGTTTGCCCGCCAAATTGCACTATTGCACCAAAACATCCTTCTCGCTCATAAACTTCAAGAACATCTTCCAAAGTTAAAGGTTCAAAATAGAGTTTGTCTGAGGTATCGTAATCTGTGGAAACAGTTTCGGGATTTGAGTTGAGCATTATAGTTTCAAAGCCGGCTTTTCTAAGCGCAAAAGACGCATGAACGCAGCAATAATCGAATTCTATCCCCTGCCCTATGCGATTTGGACCACCGCCCAGGATCAGGATTTTCTTTTTTTGCGCAGGTTGTTGGGACGGATAATTATCCGTCTCAACAGCCTGCACTGTTGTTCCTGTTGAATAACTGGAATACAAATAAGGGGTATAGGCTTTGAATTCTGCGGCGCAAGTGTCAACAACGTGGAATTGCGGCCTTAAAAGAATGGACTTTCTTTTGTTGCGAACCTCTTCTTCCTTCACACCGAGGATATTTGCTATTTGCCTATCTGAGAAACCGAATTCCTTTGTTTGAGCAAAAAGAGCCGGATCGTTTGCCAAACCATCTAAATTTTTTGCAAAGCGAATTTCGTCTTCAAAATCCACAAGTTCTTTTAGCTGCCGCAAGAACCAGGGATCAATCTTTGTGATAGCGAAAATCTTTTCTTCACTCCATTTACGTGCAATGGCTTCTCGCAAAACGAAAATTCTGTTTGCGCTGGGAATACCTATTTTTTTCTCAAGTTCCCCGTCGCTTAAATCTTTGAAAAGATAATCCTTGCCATCTGCTCCAAATCCCGCACGCCCGGTTTCCAGCGAGCGCAATGCCTTTTGGAATGACTGTTTGAAGTTGCGACCTATGGCCATGGCTTCGCCTACGGATTTCATTTGAGTTCCGAGTCTATCGTCTGCGCCCATGAATTTTTCAAAGGCAAAGCGAGGAACTTTTGTGACAATATAATCTATTGAAGGTTCAAAGCAAGCCTTTGTTTGCTTGGTTATATCATTTGTGATTTCGTCAAGCGTGTAGCCTACGGCCAATTTTGCGGCGATTTTGGCAATCGGAAAACCGGTTGCTTTTGACGCTAAGGCAGAAGACCTTGAAACTCTCGGGTTCATTTCGATTACAACCAGTCGGCCATCGTTTGGATTTATTGCAAACTGCACATTGGAGCCCCCGGTGCTGACTCCTATTTCTCGCATAACGGCAATTCCCGCATTGCGTAGCTTTTGGTATTCACGGTCAGTCAGAGTGAGCGCAGGAGCAATGGTGATGGAGTCTCCGGTATGGACTCCCATAGGGTCTAGGTTTTCAATGGAGCAAACTATAACGCAGTTATCTTTTGAGTCTCGCATCACTTCAAGTTCAAATTCTTTCCATCCTTCAATTGATTCTTCAATCAGCAATTCTTTTGTGGGAGAATAGTACAATCCCCTTTCGCAAATCTCTTTGAATTCATCTTCGTTGCGGGCAATTCCGCCACCTGTACCTCCGAGTGTGAAACCCGGGCGAATAACAATGGGCCAAGTGTTAAGGCTCTCTTTTATGCGGCAGGCTTCTTCGTATGAGTGAGCGGTCGCGCTTTTGGGCATATCCAGCCCTATGGTTTTCATAGCAGCTTTGAACAACCCTCTATCTTCGGCTTTGCGAATTACTTCCGGTTTTGCCCCCAGCATCTCTACGCCATAATAGTCCAGCACACCGGCATCTGCAAGTTCCATAGCGAGGTTCAGGGCGGTTTGCCCTCCCAGCGTAGGCAACAAGGCATCTGGTCGTTCTCTGCGGATAATTTCGGTTAAGGCAGCCTTGGTTAGAGGCTCTATATAAGTTCTGTCTGCGAAGTCCGGGTCTGTCATTATGGTAGCGGGGTTAGAATTCACCAATACCAGCTCATAGCCCTCAGCTTTCAGCGTTTTGCAGGCCTGTACCCCCGAATAATCGAATTCACACGCTTGCCCAATTATGATAGGTCCTGAGCCTATCAAAAGAATTTTACGAATATCATTACGTTTTGGCATGTTGAGAATTGAATTTAGAAAACTGGGACAGTTCAAATCGCTTTTTGCGACCATAATGCTATCTCCTATTAAAAATACAAAATTCCGCGAAAAAATCGCCAAATCCAAAATTAATCTAAATTTCATCAATAAAAGCCCCAAAGCCTGTCATTTTCATGTCATTTTTTGGCTGATTGCATTTTTTTATGCATTTTTTTCATTTTTTTTCCGCTGAACTCCGTCTAATAGGTATGAAAAAGAAAAAACAGAGTTTTGATGTTAAGGGAATCTCTAGAAAAACCCGGAAACTGTTCGACAGGTCAATAAAGTTCATAATGGCAAAAGCAAGCAACTCAGCCATTGTGCATCTGATCAATGGCATCTACAAGAAGGACTACCCGCCAGATACTGCTGTAGAGGTCAGGAAGCCGAGGGAGTACATAGCAGAAAACCCGGAATCAGGAGAACTGGGGGAAATATTCACAGACATGGTCGTAATCCTGCGCAGCGGAGAACAAAAGGATACATATCTCATAGAAGCCCAGATAAAAGACGACATGGAGATATGCCTTAGGGTTTTCAACTACAGCATCCAGATAGCCTTGGAGAGCAAGGTTGTTTCCGCAGACGGCACGCATATGCATATAGAGATGCCCGCTCCAGCTGTTATTTACTGGGA
>Ga0209755_10005251_pt1 | contig 14816 bp, 12 predicted proteins | sample TergutCo191P1_FD_187301 | JGI IMG/M metagenome (GOLD analysis project Ga0209755, IMG submission 187301) | Cornitermes sp. P1 segment gut microbial communities from Petit-Saut dam, French Guiana - Co191P1 (SPAdes) (version 2) | ecosystem: Host-associated > Arthropoda: Insects > Digestive system... | reverse complement strand
TTTTTGACTTTTTTCATTCCCTATTCCTCATTATAAAAAACTACACTCTTGGAAATCTTGAATATGAGGAATATCAATACGCCAATTGTTACGAGCAGCACCCAGGCCATAGCGGAGGCCATTCCCATCCTGAAATGGGTAAATCCCATAATGTAAAGGTACAGAGTATAGAAAAGCATGCTGTCCAAAGCCCCGCCCAGATTCCCGTAACCGCTCATGATGTAAGCCGGCGTGAACGCCTGAAAAGCGGAAATGGTCTGCATAATCAGATTGAAAAGGATGATGGGCGAAAGCATGGGCAACGTGATGCTGATAAACTGCCGGATTTTCCCCGCGCCGTCAATCGACGCGGATTCGTAAAGCTCAGCCGGAATCTGCTTGAGCCCGGCAAGAAAAATCAGCATCGGAGAGCCAAACTGCCACACCCTCAGAATGATGAGGGTATAATTTGAGTATTTGGGATTGGTAACCCAGCTTATACCGGTTATGCTTTCCGGAAATCCAATAATCGCCAGAATGCTGTTAAGCAGCCCCTCCATCCCGAAAACCTGCCGCCACAGGATACCTATGGCAACGCTGCCACCAAGCAGGGCCGGCAGATAATAAATCGCCCGGAAGTACTTCAAGCCGGGAATGCCCCGATTAAGCATCATCGCAAGGAGTAGGGCAAAAGCAAGCTGAAGAGGCACCCCCAAAAACACGTAGGTAGTGGTAACCCGGCAGGCTTTGAGAAAGCGGGGGTCGGACATCAGCCTGATGTAATTTATCGGACCGATAAAGTCAGGTTCTCCAAACAGGCTGAAGTTTGTCAAAGAGAGGTAAAAGGAGGAAAAAACAGGATATATGGAAAAAGCTATTACCCCGATAATCCAGGGAGCGAGAAAAAACAGGGGATATAGCACCTTTTCCCATCCGGAATTTCTTCGGAATGCAGGCTTAGTCGTCAGGACCGCGATCCTCCTTGGCTGAATGTAAATTATAAGTCCCGGTTTTTCGATTTGTCAACATTATAATTTATAATTTTTTAGGATGGCGCTTTAGACACTTTTTTTGCCGGAAATCTCAAAAACATAGGGAAAATATACCAATTATATAACTCCGTTATACCATGAATTTTAATTTATAAAATTTTTGGCAGTATAGCACCACATGATAGACCTGAATGGTATTATTTCAACAGAAAGTTTAAAAATACATAAGTATGTATTTTACTCTCTTCTTAATATTTGTAAGAAAAAAGGAAACTGATAAAAATGAATAAGTTACTTAAGATGATTAAATTAGGGTTTTTCAAAAGGACAAGTGACTATAAAAAATACCTTGATAAAGTTAGGTATTGATCGCCAGTCGCTAAGTATGTACCGGAAGAATATAAGAGAGCGAAATTATGCCTTGAGGCTGTTAAATGGAACGGTGAGATGCTTGAGTATGTACCGGAAGAACATAAGACAGCGAAATTATGCCTTGAAGCTGTTAAACAGAGGGGCGTTGCGCTTGTGTATGTACCGGAAGAACATAAGACAGCGGAATTATGCCTTGAAGCTGTTAAAAGGTATGGAGGGGCGCTTGCGTATGTACCGGAAGAATATAAGACAGCGGAATTATGCCTTAAAGCTGTTAAACAGGATGGCAGGGCGCTTGAGTATGTACCGGAAGAATATAAGACAGCGGAATTATGTCTTGAAGCTGTTAAACAGGATGGCAGGGCGCTTGCGTATGTACCGGAAGAGCATAAGACAGCGGAATTATGCCTTGAAGCTGTTAAACTGTATGGCTTTGCGCTTAAGTATGTACCGGAAGAGCATAAGACAGCGGAATTATGCCTTGAAGCTGTTAAACTGTATGGCTTTGCGCTTAAGTATGTACCGGAAGAACTCAAGACAGCGGAATTATGCCTTGAGGCTGTTAAATTGTACGCTAGGGCGCTTGAGTATGTACCGGAAGAACATAAGACAGCGGAATTATGCCTTGAAGCTGTTAAACAGGATGGCTTTGCGCTTGAGTATGTATCGGAAGAACTCAAGACAGCGGAATTATGCCTTAAAGCTGTTGTTAGTGGTAGATGGAACAGTTGGGCGCTTAAGTATGTACCGGAAGAATATAAGACAGTGGAATTATGCTTTGCTGCGGTTCAACTGGATTTCATGGCGCTTGAGTATTTACCGGAAGAACATAAGACAATGGAATTATGTTTTGAGGCTGTTAACTTGAACGGTTGTGCGCTTAAGTATGTACCGGAAGAACATAAGACAGCGAATTTGTGCCTTGCTGCGGTTCAACAGAATGGCAGGGCGCTTGAGTATGTACCGGAAGAACATAAGACAGCGAATTTGTGCCTTGCCGCGCTTCAACAGGAGGGCAAGCCGCTTGAGTATGTACCGGAAGAACATAAGACAGCGAATTTGTGCCTTGCTGCGGTTCAACAGGATGTCACGGCGCTTGAGTGTGTGCCGGAAGAACATAAGACAAAGGAAATTTGTTTTGCCGTGGTCAAGCAGTTTGTTCTTGATCGTGTGCCAAATGAATACAAAACAGTGAAATTGTGTCTTGCTGCATTTGAGAGGAATTATGAATTTGGAATACCATCCAATATCAAGTCGAAGGTTTATAGAATCGCAAAGAAAAAATTGAAGTATCTTAATCATAGCTAATATAAATAACGAGCCATTTTAATATGGGAAATTTATATCTTAACCGGTATTTCGCATAAATGATTCTGTGCGCAATTTTGAATGGACAATGGAAACACATTATAAATTTGCATACAACGCTTTTTCATTGCACCCTGCCGCCAATAAAGATATAATGGAGCAAGTTAAGGAGCATTATATGCAGGGAAAAATGAAAGTTGCGCTTATGACGAGCCTTGAAAAATTGGAGATTGTTGAGCGGAATATTCCTGTTCCCAAAGCTGACGAGGTTTTGGTTAAGCTGGAATATGTAGGGGTCTGCGGTTCAGATCTTCATTACTATGAAAATGGGCGCATTGGAAATTTTATCGTGGAATTTCCTTTTGTTTTGGGACATGAATGCGCCGGGGTGGTCGTGGAAGCTGGCTCACAGGTAAAACACCTGAAAGCGGGAGACAAAGTAGCCCTTGAGCCGGGAAAAACCTGCGGCCGCTGCGAATTCTGCAAGACAGGCAGATACAATCTCTGCCCGGATGTGATCTTCTTCGCCACTCCGCCTGTAGACGGGGTTTTCCAGGAATACACCGCCCACGAGGCGGCGCTTTGTTTCAAGCTCCCCGATAACGTAAACACCATGGAAGGGGCGCTCATCGAACCATTGGCGGTAGGCTTCCACGCCGCCGTCACCGGAAAGGCCAAAATGGGGCAAACCGCGCTGGTTACCGGTTCCGGCTGCATCGGCCTTGTCTCCATGCTGGCCCTGAAAGCCATTGGCCTTTCCCGTGTCTATGTGAGTGACGTTGTAAGCAAGCGCCTTGAAAAAGCGAAAGCGCTGGGCGCGACAGAGGTCATCAACGCCGAGAAGCAGGACACCGCAAAGGCCGTAAAGGAACTTACCGGCAGTGAGGGTGTAGACCTGGTCATCGAAACATCGGGAACCGAAATCGCGGCGGCAGCCGGCATCGGAGTTCTGAAGAAAGGCGGCTCTCTTGTGTTTGTGGGTTACAGCAAAAACGGAATGATGAATCTGCCGATAGGAGAAGCTCTGGACAAAGAATTGAACATGAAGACCATATTCCGGTACCGGCATATTTATCCCCTCGCCATTGACGCTGTTTCCCAGGGCAGAGTGAACATCAAGAACATCGTCACCGATGTTTTCAATTTTGCTGATGTACAGGAAGCAATGCAAAAGAGCGCGCGCAACAAGGCGGATATAGTAAAGTCGGTGATAAAGATCGCCTGAATCCGAAAACCGGCGCGCTACTTCTTATACATTGTTTATAAGAAAAAACCAGCCGGTGTCCGTCCTCAGGCGCTCAAAGAAATTATCTTCCTTTTCGTCCTGGGGACAGATCATTTCCAGACTTACAGTTAACGGGGATTCCTCGCGCTGCAATCCGGCAAGAAAATCCCTGGCATTTTTGTGAGTATACACACCGTCGGGAACTTCAAAAAACGGATGCTTATCTCCGTAAATGGGAGAACCTTTCTTCAAAACGCAGTTGGCAAAATGGACATGATCGCAGTATGGGCGAGCTATACTCCATGCCTCTTCAAGGTTTTCACCCAATTGCGCGACGTGGCTTATATCAAAGGTAATCCCGAGAGGTATTCCCCGATCACGGCAGCCGGAAACAAATTCCGCCACCCGCTTTGTCGGGCCAAGGAGATGCCTGTATTCCACATCCCTGTCGCCCGGTTCCAGCAGTATGGGCAGGCCGGGCTCAAGCTCATGGAGGCGGCTTAAGGAATCCGTTAACAGGGTGAGGCACTCGGCATCATCTTTTTCATTTGCGGGACGCACTCCGCTGGAAAGCAGAACCGCGTCCGCGCCTGCCTGACGGGCGTAGTGAAAACAATCCCCCAATCCGGAAATGGCCTTTTCCCTTATGTCACGATCCAGTGAGGAAGGATTCAGGTTTTCCATCTTTTGACGCGCTCCGGCAAGAAAAATGCAACGCTTCCCCTGCATCAGGGCAGCCATACGATCCGGAGAAACATCAGCGCTATAGTATTCGATTGTATCAAAGCCCCAGGGGGCAAGTAACTCAAGAGCATGCCGCATGCCGTCTTCGCCTTTTTTGGAAGAGGGAAAAGTCGCCGAAAGAACAAAAGATTTTGACTTAATCATTTCTGCCAGCCTCCACAGCTATTTTGTCTCAATATTCGATATTAACCTGGGTTTCCATCATGAGTCTCAGGTGATCGTCCAATAGCGCTCTGGCCGCTTTTTTGTCCCTTGCCCGGATGGAGTCCACCATCTGCTGATGCTGCGTCCAGGACACTTGGACTATTTTTACACGCTCATTACTGCGATAAATCCGCTGCCTGGCTATTAACAGCATAGTTTCCACCTCGGTCACATACTGTATTAGCCTGCTCGAATTTGAAACCCGGGCGATGCCCACATGAAAACGCACATCATATTCATTGTGAATAAGAGCCAGCTCTTTTACGATATTATCATCATTATGCGCAAGAACATTTTTAAGCTGCTTGTCAAACTCTTCTACGATATTTTGAATAGTATCTATATTTTCTTTAGTCGCCTGATCTATGCAGTTCTCAAAAGAGAGAGATTCCAGCGCAATTCTGAGTTCCAGCAAATTGAGCAGATCCTGCCGGGTAATCTCAACACAGTAAAGGCCTTTCCGCTTGACGCTGGTAACAAACCCGTTTTGTGTCAGCCGGTTGACCGCTTCCCGAACCGGTGTCCGGCTTATTCCAAGCCGATCCGCGAGGATGTCTTCGCGGATTCTGGAACCCGGAAGAATCTCGCCGGACAAAATCATTTTGAGGATCTCAGAATACGCGTAATCCGCCAATACGGATATATTAGGCGTCAATTTGAATTCCTCCGCACGATAACAGACACCCCGTCGGGAATTGCGGTAATGGAAGCGTTGGGATTGCCGAGGATTTCCTCGGCTTTTTTCACCGCCTCGTCTATTGAATGAGCGGGGATCATGTGGAGTTCCCGGATCATTTCATCCGGCGCTTCAGAAATGTAAATAACCCTGGCGTGTTTCAGTACCCTGGCAAAAATTTGGGATTGCCATTGATCCACACGAGTACTTTCTCTCGGGGTTTTCATGAAGGTGTCCAACATGCGATCCAGATCTTTTTCTTCGGCGAAGGTTTTGTGAAACTCAGCGCCGCCGTGGCCGTCATCGGATTTGGCAATCTGAATGATCACCCCGCCCTTCCTGACCGTGGCCTCCGCGGCGGTCATACCCTTCACGGCCTGATAGATATTCTGATCAAGGGGATAACCACCGTTAGTTGAAATGACGATGTCGGCCTCGACAGGCTCAACCAGGCACTTGCCCAAAAGGAATTCCCTGCCCCGGCGATGTGCAAGGTCGCAGTCGCCGGCAACGGCGTATATGACTTCTTTGGAGGAGTTGAGGATCACGTTGCATATAAATTCCAGGCGGCATTTCCTCGCCGCGTAGAGCATATCAATATGAATGGGATTGTCTTCTACAATCCCGGTACGGGTCGCGGGGTGAGCGATAAATTCGGCGTTGTGATTGTATACCACGGCTTTGCGGCTGGTGATGCCTGGGAACACACTTTTGCGGCCCCCGGAAAATCCAGCGAAAAAATGCGGCTCGATGAAGCCCTCGGCAACAAGAAGCTCTGCATCAACCGCGAGTTTATTGAGGACGAGATCGCCGCCCGAAGGAAGTTTCCCCAAGTTAACCATAGCGGCGGAGTCGCAGTCGTGAATAACGATCTTCTCCCGGTTCATGATGTCAGGGCCGAATTTACTTTCCAGTTCCGCCCGGCTGCTTTCCCTGTGGCAGCCGGTTGCAACCAGAATGGTAATATCCGCTTCGGGACTGCCCCGCCGTATCTCCGCCAGCATCGCCGGTACAATAATCCTGCTGGGTACAGGCCGTGTGTGATCACTCGCTATCAGGACAACTTTCTTTTTACCTTCCGCCATTACCCGCAGCGCAGGAGTTCCCACGGGATTTTCCAGCGCGTCACAGACCAGGTCTTCCTGGCTCCTGTCGGCTTTGAAATGATGCATCCGGGAAACCAGTTCCCCTTTAAACCGGGAGTCGGGAATGTCGTAAGTTAAAAAATCTTTGCCATAGGGAAACGAAACGGTTTTCATATTAACGGCTCTACTTTTAACGTCTCTGCTTAGTAATCGAGCTTTTCAAAAACTTCAGTTTTTGAAGGTTGCTCAGTTACCAGGACTTTTAATGATGGAAAGATCACCGTTTACCGCCGCACGGATAATCGGCCCCATGAACTCATCCACTTTCGCGGCTGCAAGCGGTATAGGCATATTCTTGAGCTTCATATCAAGCTGCGGGTCTTTCGCCGCGGTGAGGATCTTGTCCACATAAGCGTCGTTCCATTTTGGAAGCTCTTTCAGGGTGGTTGGAGCGTTGATAGATTTGGCGAACGCTATCATACCCCTGGCGCAGGCTGTACCGAGCTCCCGGCCTTTGAGTCCGTCAAGATCCCCGCTGATATAACCGTACTTCTTGAAGATATTTGCTACCACACGGAGCTGCTTCTCAATGGCAGGAGCAAAGAACACCGCGTAATAGGGATTCATAAGGCCGCAAGCGGTTCCGTGACCGGCAAGATCAACCAGCGAGAAACTTGTCATGTGGGGCCCGTGAGTCCCGCCAATCATGATGGCATAACCGCCAAGGTCGGTGGACATACCTATCGCTTCTCTGGCTTCCATGTCCTTTGGATTTTTAATAACCTTCGGGGCATATTGGACAGTCAGCTCCACCGCTGTTTCGGTGATCGCCGCGAGGAGATCATATTTTTCCTGTGGAGCGCTTGCCGGAAGCCCGGAGAATACTTCGAAACAATGGGCGATGGCGTCCAAAGCGCCGTCAATTGTTACCGGAACCGGCATCGAAGCTGTGACATCGTAGTCAAAAATCGAACAGGGCGGAACAATGGCTTCATCCACAATGAGCTTTTTCTGGCCGGCCACAGGATCGGTTATATTGGAATATTTGGTGAGATGAGCGCCGGAACTGGCTGATGTCTCAACCGCGATAAGGGGGAAGAGCTTCCTGCCGGTCTTGTTCAGGGCGTCGGTGACAACGTTAGTTCCAAACCAGTGATCGATTTCCGGGGTAACCGCGCCGCCCAGGGCCGCAAGGAAATTGGCGGCCTTGCAGGCGTCGATGGTGGAACCGCCGCCGACAGCGATAATCATATCGGGTTTATGGTGGAGTATATAAGTTTCGATGCGGTACACATCGGCGCGGGGAGCGTTGGGCCCGGCGTCGGGGACAACCGCGTTTCCGGCAAGGGAAATCCCGGCGCTTTTTAAGGCGTCCACAACAGCATCTGCCACGGATTTCATGTAGCTGGTATTGCAGACAACCAGGGCAGTTTTGCCGAACGGTGCGGCGAGTTTCCCAAGCTGGGGCAGCACTCCGCGTCCGAAAATATATTTATCGCCCTTCCATCCGGAGAGCAATTTCCGTGATTTGGCAAACAATTCATCCATAATATTCCTCACAAAATAGCAGCTTAAATTTATCCTAACCGAAATACTTGATGTGGGCAATCGGCTTCAGGCTTGATATAGTAATATGCAAAACACAAAGCGGAGATTGGATATGAACGGAAAAGCGCTTCTTGACTGTTTGAATTCCCCGGGAACCGATACGATTTTTTCTTCTCTCTACGGGCCGGACGGAGTAGATTCGGCCCGGCTTCGTTATCGCCGCCTCATCGAGGAGCTTTTGCAGGACGAGGCGTTTCCCCGGAAGGATTTCCCCGAAACCGCCGGGGAGCTTCGTGTTTTCTCTGTTCCGGGCCGCACCGAGCTCGGAGGAAACCACACGGATCACAACAGAGGTAAAGTTCTGGCCGCTTCAATTCAGCTCGACACCGTAGCAATTGCAGCGCCACGCGGGGACAAGCAGATTTTTTTCCGCTCCACCGGCCACCGTGACGTTAAGCTGGATATTTCAAATCTCTCAATAAAAGAAGATGAAACCGGAAACACCGAAGCTCTGATTCGCGGAATTGCCTCGGAATTCACCGCAGGCGGCACGGCGGTGGGAGGTTCTACAATAAATGCCGACTCAAGAGTTTTTACCGGATCGGGCCTGTCCTCAAGCGCGGCAGTTGAAATTCTCTTTGCCAAAATTTTCGATAATCTTTACTGCGGCGGGAAACGGAGCGCGCTGGAACTCGCGAAAATCGGGCAGAAGGCGGAGAACGTTTACTTCGGGAAACCCTGCGGATTGATGGATCAGATCGCGTGCGCGACAGGCGGAGCGGCCGCTATCGACTTTGAGGATTTGCTGAATCCATCGGTTAAGGAAATCAGCTTCGACCCGGCGGCGGCTGGCTTCGCCGTCTGTATAGTTAACACAAAGGGCAGCCATTCAGACCTTACCCCGGACTACGCGGCAATTCCGGCAGAAATGAAAAAGGCCGCCGCGTTTTTCGGTAAAACCGTACTCAGAGAAGTGGAGGAGGAAACCTTTTTGTCACGTCTTGGCGATCTGCGAAAAGAGGCAGGCGACAGAGCCGTACTCAGAGCCCTGCATTTTTTCAGCGAGAACCGCAGGGTAGACGCTATGCTCGCGGCACTGGAAGATTTGAGCAACCTTCCGCCTAACGAAAAAGGAAAGGCCATGAAGACCTTTCTTGCCCTTGTGAGAGAGTCCGGCGATTCATCATGGGAATTGCTGCAGAATGTCTATTCACCCAAAACTCCCGGTGAGCAGAGCTTGAGCCTTGCTCTGGCGCTGACGAGGAATTTTCTCAAGCCGGATAAAGGCGCGTGCAACGCAAGGTCTCTTGGCGACTGGCGCGACAGCGGAGCATGTCGTGTGCACGGAGGCGGTTTCGCCGGAACCATTCAGGCATACATCCCGCTGGACAGGCTGGACGACTACCGCGGCCTTATGGAAGGAATATTCGGAAGCGGTGCGCTCACGATCCTGCGAATACGGCCTGTGGGAGCTGTGGAGTTGCGGTTTTAACTTTACCTTATTTTATAGAGGAGAAATGTTCCGGCTTCTCAACCTTTCCCGGGTAAAATCTTTTTTTTCGCGCGTGACAAACGTCCGGTTAAACCGAGGCCTTCTTCTTTCAGATTTTTCCTTGTAGTTTTCAAAAGATCGCCGATGATTTTTAAAACAAGTTTCTTCGTTTTGGCATCCATGTTTTTAACGGCTTTTATCATTCCGGCAGCCGTGTTTTTAAAATCCGAGGGAAAATCAGCTATAGATTGGGCATTACCGGCAGTTATAACAGTATATATGGTCTCGATGAATTTTTCTCGCTGCTCCTCATCAATTTGATCGAGCCAGTCATGTATAACCTTATTTATAAAGCGGCTCTGCTGTGTAAGTTCGGTGCTGACAAGATTGTTAGGCGTCACTTCCCAGGAAGCCATGTCATGCTGCAAAAGGCCGGCAGCGTGACTTTTTATCACATGAGGTGTTTCGCCATGCTCAAACAACATTCCAACCATCGATGACTGCGGAATAAAAGCGCGTATCCGTCCGCATATCGCCTGATACCCGGCGCTTTGTATCACTTCTTTGTGAAATCCCGGCGCGTCATTGCTGAAAACCATGCCAATGCGTTTTTGTACTGCTTTATTACAGAAGGCCGACGCGAAGATAGCGAGATTGCCGCCTTTGGAATGTCCGGCTACGATTAGCGCCGGCTGCGCCGCACTACTGAGCGAATCAGGGAAACGTCCGGCCATCTTATTAAGGTAGGCAACCGCTTCTTTTTGCGCCGGAACAGAGTTATCAAAACTCATGTTCATGTCTTCCTTCCATCCGGCAAGATTCATATCGGTGCCACGGAAAACAGTCAGCATATCACTGGCGCTCTCTCTACTGTTGAGCTTTGCGCAATAAGCGGAAAATTGTTTGTCATTATCAAAATCAATAGTATTAATAAAACCAAAGAGTCTGCAATCTTTATAACGCGGGGCTTCCTTAATAACGCCGAGGACTTCAATGGCATTTGTTATGTTAAAATCAAGATTAAAACCGGAAAGATACTTTTTGTTTTTTTCCACAGAAAGTTTTCCGGCTTCTTCAACGCTGATGCTTCCTGATTCATCGGGTCCGGGAACAATACCATCCATCGGCAGATAAGACAGCAGGGAAAAAATAACATTATCAACCGGATTGAAAGGGTCCCTGTCAAATTCCAGGTCGCCTCTCCATTTAACATATTCGCTGAAATTAGCCATTAAGAAGTCTTGCCTCATTTCCAATTTTCGTGTTCGGCCCATGCCCGGGGTAAACGACTGTTTCACTTTCCATGGAAAGGAGCCGTTTAAGGCTTTTATATATCTCTTCCTCGTCTCCTCCCGGGAGATCCGTTCGCCCCCAGTTCCCTCTGAAAAGAGTGTCACCGCTGAAAAGAACGGCGTTTTCCTCATCGTAAAAACCAACGCTTCCACGGGTATGCCCCGGAATATGCACAATCCTAAAAGGGCCTATCGTGTCTCCGTCCTCAAAAAGAATGTCCGCATCAGGCATGGACTTCCAGAGAGCGTCCACATATGCGGCGCTTCCTCCGGCTGCACGCATACTTTCCCGGTGAGCGGAGAGAGCGTCCTTTCCAAGATAATGCGCGTCCATACGGTGAATACCGATTTTCGGCAATTGGTTCTCACCAAACGCGCCTTTCGCGGAAGCATTGACGAGATCAGGCAGAGCCGCCAGATGGTCGAAATGGCCGTGCGTAAGAAGTATATACCCTGGAATCCAGTTTAATTCCTGAAGCTTCGAAATTATTCTCTCAGCTTCTTCTCCGGGATCGATGACAACGCAAATCTGCACACCGGGAGGATCTTCATCAGCTTCATTAACTTTATTAAGAGCTTCATGAAACTGATAAAACCAGCAGTTGGTTCCAATCGCGCCTACTATTAGGCGCTCAATTTTTTTGTCCATATTACTCACCAGCAGGCGATGTTACTGTCTGTCCGGCCTTCTGTTGCGCCTACCAACACGCCGTTATCCAGACGGAGAATTATTTGCCCTCTGCCGAAAAGAGGGGTATCCAGTGATATGCTCACATCATGCCCGCGCCGTTTCAGGGACTTGGCAATTTCGGCGCTGAAACCGCTTTCCACAATAAATTCCATTCCTTTCACCCACTGCCAGCGCGGCGCGTCCAGAGCCTGCTGAGGGTTAAGACCGAAGTCCACCATATTCATTACAACCTGGACATGACCCTGAGGCTGCATATAACCGCCCATCACGCCGAAAGGCCCTACAGGCTTATTATCCTTTGAGAGAAAACCCGGGATGATCGTGTGATAGCTTTTCTTGCCGGGCCCCAATGCATTAGCCGCATTGGGATCGAGTGAGAAGTCAAATCCTCGGTTTTGCATGGAAATACCCGTGTCCCGAATTACAACTCCGCTGCCAAAACCCATGTAGTTGCTTTGAATGTAGGAAACCATGTTCCCTTCGCTGTCGGCCGTGCAAAGGTAAACCGTTCCGCTTCGTGGATTACGATCCGCCCCGGGCGGACCGGCGGTTTCCCCGATTTCCCCGGCCCTCATCTTTCCGTATTCGGGACGCAGCCACTCGCGAAAATCTGCCTTCATGTACTTTGGATCCGTAATATTGGGAAGGGCGTCGCTGAATGCAAGCTTCATGGCTTCCCATTGTTTGTGAAAGGTATCCGCGGATTCCCGGCAGGGGAAATCAAATTCCTTAAGGATGTTAAGCGCAATCAGGGCAGTTATTCCCTGGCCGTTAGGGGGAATTTCCCAGACGTCGTAACCCCGGTAGTTAACGGACACCGGATCTACCCACTCGCACCGGTATGATGAAAAATCTTCTTTGCTGAAGAAGCCGCCGAATTTTTCGCTGTCAGCCACAATTCTTTCAGCCAGTTCTCCGCGGTAAAAACTTTCCGCCTTTGTTTCGGCAATGGCGCTGAGGGTATCGGCGTGGTTTTTGAGGAGTATTATCTCGCCTGCCTTTGGCGCTTCTCCATTGGGAAGAAAGGTCTTGAACCACTCCTCATAGACTTCCTTTTCACCGGCATTTTCAAAGCGGCTTGCGCCTGCGGAAAAACCGTTCGAGAGGTTTGGCGAAATTGGATAACCGTCCCTTGCATAGTGAATTGCCCCTTCCATAACGGCGGTGAGGGGGAGTTTCCCGAAACGCGCGTTCAAAGCGGCCCATGCGGCCGGAGCGCCGGGAACCATGACTGGAATCCAGCCGGAGGCAGGCATTTTCTTAAGGCCGCTCTTCAGCGCCAAAAGTTTATCGATGGAAATACCGGCGGCGGACTTTCCGCTGGCGTTAAGACCGTGGAGCTTTCCGCCTGACCAGACGATGGCAAAGGCATCGCTGCCTATTCCGTTTGAAGTGGGTTCCACCACAGTGAGCGCGGCCGCAGTTGCTACAGCGGCGTCAATCGCGTTCCCGCCGGCGCGCAGGGCTTTCAATCCGGCGGCGGCAGCCTGGGGTGAAGACGCGGCGACCATTCCTCCGCTGGCGTATATCGGGTAGCGAATAGAAGGATAAGGTAAAAACAGAGGGGCAAAGTTCATAGATTTAAAAAGATGTTTAATATTATTTGAAATTCGTAAAAGCTGTCAACATAACATACAAAGCTACTATATGAGTCTGGCCTTGAGTCTGGCCCAAATTTGAATCATACTGAAAACACATGAAATTCGAACTGACAAAAGCTCTCGTCGATGAAATATTGTTTTTCATGGAAGATCAGGAAGGCTGTTTCGTTCTGGACACCGTTGAGGGTATCGTGACAGGAGAGGCGGACATCTCCGATGATGCGCCTGATGACGAGAAACGCTACATAGAGCTGCCCGAATGGGATTCCGCCAACGGCTTCAGACTCATGGAGCGTTTTGTTTCCGGATTAAGGAATCCAGTTATCCGGGAAGAACTGAATTCAGCCCTCAGCCGGGGGAAGGGAGTTTTCAGGGCTTTCAAAGACACCTTGAGCCGCCATCCTGAAGCGGAGAAACTCTGGTATCTGCATAAAGAAAAAGAAATGGAGCGGGAAATATATATATGGTACAACGCAATGCGGGAGGAGTGGGGCCTTGAAAAAATAGGCATGGAACCCGAAGAAACCGGCGATCTTGTACTGGAAGATTTCCGGTTCCGCCCTTTTCAGGAAGAAGACCTGGTTAAACTGGAAGAACTTCACAAGCAATGCGTGGAAGAATATAGAAGCAAGCTTGTCGAATTCAACTTTTCCGCGCAGGGAACTTCGCTGCATAATACCAATACGCTATTAAAGGAAACGTTTACCCACAGAGAGCTTTCAGGTGATTCACTGACAAAAAAAAACATCATCGCGGAATCTGGCGGAGGAGACTTGGCTGGATATATTTCAGGGACGGTTCAGGATGATGCGCTTTACGTCCAGATACTGGAAATAAAAGCCGAATATCGCGGCCTTGGGATCGGCGAGACGCTGCTTGGCAAGTTGCTTGAAAGCTCTAAAGCCGATAAAACGGTGAGCCAGGTTTTTTTTGACCTTCCGCTTTGGGCCGAAGGTTTTTCCCGGGTCTTGCTCCGGGAATCCTTCAAACAATACTCGACAAGATATTGGCTGAACCTCCGGTAAATTTAGCGTAAGGTTATATTATTGAAGAAACTTTACTATTGTACTTTCGTTTCGGGCATGCAGGACCTTGTCTCCGCAGTTGTTCGGGAGCGTCTTACGGATGTTTCAATAGAAAAACTCCTTGACGGAGCCATACTCTTTGAAACGGAATGCACTTACGACCGGCTTAATTTTTTCTGCTTTAATAATATTTTCGCGGTGATCGACGTTATCGAAAAAAGCGGTTTCAGTATCCCGGCACTCAGTTCGGAAAGAGCAAGGGCAGTAATTTCGGAGAACAACAAAAAGATAAAAACTTTCCGCGTGGTATTTTCCATGGAAAATAAACCGGCTTCCGTCAGTGAAACTTTGAGATATGATATTGAAAATATAATCATCAAAAACTCCGCGCGCCCGGCAAGCGTCGCATTGAAAGTGGATCGCCTGAGGCCTGATACCGAATTCTGCCTTTTATCCCGCCGTGAGGGGTTTTCAGTTTTTATGAAGCGCCTAACCCGTTCCGCTCAAAAAAAACTTCGTCCGGGAGAACTGCCGTCCCAGCTCGCGTGGCTCCTCTGCAGGGTGGGAGATCTGAAGAGCGGA
>Ga0209755_10005250_pt1 | contig 14817 bp, 12 predicted proteins | sample TergutCo191P1_FD_187301 | JGI IMG/M metagenome (GOLD analysis project Ga0209755, IMG submission 187301) | Cornitermes sp. P1 segment gut microbial communities from Petit-Saut dam, French Guiana - Co191P1 (SPAdes) (version 2) | ecosystem: Host-associated > Arthropoda: Insects > Digestive system... | reverse complement strand
CGCACGGCTGTGTGACCCGTGTCTACAATATCTTCTATTACAATGATGTTTTTACCCTCAATTTTTACCGCGGGGGCATGGTCAATCGCCACCGTCCCCGAAGATTCGGTTTGGTTGCCGTAACTGGACGCCCTGATAAAATCAATCTCAATATCAAAGGGCAACTCTCGCGCCAAGTCGGTAAGGAAAAAAACCGCGCCTTTCAAAGTTCCGAGCAAAGTAATGTGGCGGCCTTCAAAGTCCCTTGTTATGTCGTAAGCAATCTCCTTCACCCGAGCGCGTATTTCCTTCGCGGTAAGAAGGATTTCCACCGACTCGCTTTTTGCTGTTTCATTCATCAGATTCACTCCCATATGGATACCCATAGTAAATTTTGGCAGGTGCTGATACTTTCATCGTATTGATATTTCACGTTTACGCACTCGATTTCTCCTGTTATCCATAGAATATCGCTTTCATGAGCCAGTAGGGGAATGCGGTCACGTCGGGGGGCGGGGATTTTTTTGTCGGTGAACAAATCCTGAAGTTTTTTTGTAAAAGTCCTCGACATCCGATTACCGAGGGTAATGCGGTCGCCCCTTGCGCGCGTGCGCAAAACAAGATTCGCTACTACATTATCATATTCGAAGGTTTTAGTACAGCACAGATTAGGTTGTTTTGTATCGGGAGGATTTTTTTTATCGGGTGGTTTTGTTGAAACCAAAATTAATTTCCCCGTTTCGTGAATGTATGTCGGGACATTTACGCAAAGGGGATAAAAAAAGCCGCCGCCCGCCCGCTCTTTTCCCGAACGAAACACCAGCCGCGAATACTCCTTTGCCACAACAACCCCCGGAATATACCCCACGCGCCCGCTTCGCCCCGACGCTGTATCAAGTACCAAGGCAATATGCGACGCGGAAATATCCATGAGTCCCTCGCCCTCCCTTACCAGACTTATCGAAGCCCGCACCGCCCGCCGTAAAATCGGCTCGGGCAAAGCCATTAATTTTTCAATATCAACCGAAACTTCACCGTCTTCGCCAATCATCACTTTTTCAAACGCCTCATGCGCCATTTGTTCCAAAAACGCCTCGTCATCCCTAATCCAAGCCGCGTTTCGCGCCACCGCCGCCGCCGCCCTCGGGTTCACATGCTCTTTAAGGGCAGGCACGATTAAGTTCCGCACGCGGTTGCGTGTATAATCATCCGCTAAATTTGTTTTATCCGTGACAAAGAAAATGCCATGTTCGGATAAAGCCCCTTCAATTTCAGACCGCGACGTATCAATAAGCGGGCGCGTCACAAACCCCTTGACGGGCTGAATCCCACCCAACCCCTTCAAGCCCGCGCCGCGGCACAGGTTCATTATCACGGTTTCCGCGTTATCATCCATGTTATGCCCCACGGCTATTTTTTGCGCGTTAAAAAAAACGCGGGTTTCCTCAAAATGTTTATAACGTATTATCCGCCCCGCTTGCTCGATACTGATTTTTTTTTCCCGCGAAAAACCAAGCACATCGGCGATAAGTACATTTAATCCAACTTTTTGGCTTTTGCATAATTCACGCACAAACAGTTCATCCCTTTTGGAATCCTCGCCGCGTAAATTATGGTTAACATGGGCGGCGTAAATTTCGCCAAGCCCAATTTCGTCCCGCGCGTCAATCAGCGCGTGAAGCAATAAAACAGAGTCCGCCCCGCCTGACAGCCCCACCACGACATTATCCCCCGCGTCAAACATCCGATATTTTTTTACCGCCTCAATAATTAATTCCCGCATAAAAATCCCCGCAAATTAAATGAATAGCATTTTTCCCGTTATGGTGGTATTATTCCACCGCAAAAATATAGCACAACAAAATCTGCGCCGCAAAGCGAAACCAATCGGGTGATTATTATGTCTAAACCAATAGTGGCTATTGTTGGCCGCCCAAACGTAGGCAAGTCTACACTATTTAACAGAATCGTCGGCTCCCGCGTCGCAATCGTTGACGACGCGCCGGGCATTACAAGGGACAGACTTTATGCCGACGCGGAATGGCTTAACCGGCATTTTACCTTAATAGACACAGGCGGGCTGGACCCGGATGCGGAGGACGTGATTACAAAGCATGTGTTCCGCCAAGCGGAAGCCGCCATTGAAAGCGCCGACGTGGTGCTGTTTCTCGCGGACATAAAATCCGGGGTGATGGACGCCGACCGCGAAGTGGCGGAAATGCTGCGCAGGTCAAAAAAACCCGTGGTTTTGGCGGTAAACAAAGTTGACGTACCCACAAGGGATAACCACGAGCTTTATGAATTTTATGAACTGGGTATCGGCGACCCTATCCCGATTTCAGCGGGGCAGGCCCTAAGCCTTGGTGATTTGCTGGATGAAGTAATCGCGTTCTTCCCCGAAATTTCGGAAGGGGAGGAGGACGACGACCGCATACGTGTCGCCATTGTAGGCAAGCCAAACGTGGGCAAGTCCTCGCTGATTAATAAAATCCTCGGTGAGGAGCGCCTTATTGTAAGCGAAATCCCAGGCACAACGCGGGACGCGGTTGACACGTTTTTTACCAAAGACGAGCAGGAATACATTTTTATCGACACAGCGGGGTTGAGGCGGAAAAGCAAGATAAAGGAAAACATTGAACGCTACAGTATTGTAAGAACCGTTGCGGCGGTTGAGCGCTGTGACGTTTGCGTACTGCTGGTTGACGCGGAGGAAGGCATAACGGAGCAGGATACAAAAATTGCGGGCATAGCCCACGAGCGGGGCAGGGCGGCGATTATCGTCGTCAACAAATGGGACAAAGTCGAAAAAAACGATAAAACAATGAAGGAATTTACCATCAAGCTGGAAACCGAACTTTCATACATGCCCTACGCGCCCAAGCTGTTTGTTTCCGCGCTGACAGGCCAGCGGGTACACAAGCTGTTCGGCATGATACACAGCGTTTACCAAAACCACGCAATGCGTGTCGCCACTGGCGTGTTAAACGACGTTATCCTTGAAGCCACGGCAATGCACGCGCCGCCCACGGACAAGGGCAAGGCTTTGAGGGTGTATTACGCCACGCAGGTATCCGTAAAACCGCCAACCTTTGTGTTGTTTGTAAACGATTCGCGGATAATGCATTTTTCCTACACACGTTATATTGAAAACAAAATAAGGGAGGCGTTCGGATTTGTGGGGACGCCCGTTCACTTCATCGTCAGGGACAAAAAGGAGTAAGAAACATAATGTTCAGGCTTATCGCGCTTTTGATAGGATACTTAATCGGGATGTTTCAAACCGGTTATTTTATGGGCAAGATTTACGGCATAGACATACGCGAACATGGCAGTAAAAACGCGGGAATGACAAATGTTAACCGCACACTGGGGAAAAAGCCCGCGTTTGTGGTTTTTGTAATCGACATCATCAAAGCGATTATCGCGTTTTTGATTGTGCCATGGATACTGCACAGTGGCGCGTGGTACTTTGACGCGCTGCCGATAGGCTTCCCACGGTACGCGGCGCTTGCGTTCCTCTACCAATACGACGCGTGGGCGCATTCTTTCGGGCAAAGCACTTTTGCTGTGGAAACCTTGTTACTGCCGGGTTTTTACGCGGGTATTGGGGCTGTTTTAGGGCATAATTTTCCCGTGTTCCTTAAATTCCGTGGGGGGAAGGGTATTTCCAGCACCTTGGGCTTAATTCTTATACTTGACTGGCGGGTGGCGGTAATCACTTTCCTCTTGGGCATAGTAATTGTAATCGTTTTCAAGTATATTTCCCTCGCGTCGCTTGCCATTACCTTTTTCGCGCCTGTTTTGCTTGTGGTTTTCGGTTACGACATTGAAGCCGTTTTGATTGCCGTGTTTATGGGCGCGCTGGCGTGGTTTATGCACCGCGACAATATAAAAAGGCTCCTGAGCGGAGCCGAGAGAAAATTTTCATTGGCGAAATAGAGGGATTACAAAAACTCACCATAAACCTCATGGAGCAACTGCGCGGCGGCGCCAATGAGCGCGCCGTCTCGCCCAAGCCCCGCCGTCGTAAGTTTAAACGGAATGCTGAACGAACCGTGCATCATTGACGAACATCCCCGCAAAAGCCGTTTGTTTAGCGCGGGATAATCCTCCAACAGCGGGCCGCATAACACAACGACGCCGGGGTTAAGCAGGCTTGTAAAATACGAAATCGCCGTCCTTGTATATCTGACAAACCTGTCCAAAATGGACACCGCCCACGGCTCGTCATTATCCGCCGCTTTTATTATGTCATTCATGTCGGCGTTCTGTTTAAACCTGCGGGCGTCCTCAATCAGCGCCCAATCGGTCAAAAATGTCTGCAAACAGCCGTAAGAGCCGCATTCGCACATCTTACCATTCGGATCCATCGTAATATGCCCCACTTCGCCCGCCATGTTGCGGTTGCCGCGATACACATGCCCGTTTGCGATAATACCCGCGCCCACTCCCGAGCCGATACCCAGCACAACAACATTTTGCTCGTGGCGCATGTCGCAATACAGATGTTCCGCAAAAGCGCGGGCGTTCATCTCATTATCAAGCGTTACTTTCATTTCGGGAAACAAATCCTTTAAAATCGCGCCCAGCGGCACATCATGCCAGCGGAACTGCGAACAAAGCAGCACCATGCCCGATTCCATGTCAATAAGCCCCGGCAAAGCCACGCCCAGCCCCGCGATACGCTTGCCCGTAAACCCTGACATAAGTTCATCCGCCATTTCCCTGACAAGCTTACATATTTCCAAAGGGCTGTGAGAACGCGCGTGAAAATCACGCTCGACACGGCGATGCACCTTGCCCGTCAAATCAACGATGGCGCAAACCTGCTTGTTTCTGTCAAGTTCCACGGCCAAAGCGGGGACGTCCTCACCCGAAACGCGCAGTAAAGTCGGGCGCCGCCCCACGTTCCCCGCGTCGGAATCATATTCCGAAATCAAACCCTCGCTTAAAAGCTCATCCGTAATCCGCCCGACGGAAGCCGCGCTCAGTTTTGTGTCGCTGGTAATCTGCGGCCTTGACACGCCGGGCTGATTAAAGATTTGGGCAAAAACGAGTTTTCGGTTCTCGATTTTTATATGATTGCCGTTTAATTTTTTCGTATTCAAGCGCCTATCTCCCGATAGCGGACGCGGCAAGCCTGATGGTATCTTTGCTTGCCACTGATACAACATCCTCCCTTGGGTACAGCGCGCCGCCGAAATAAATATTCGGGTTCGCCGTTGTCGATGTTTCCGCCCTCAGGGTAGACGCCGCAAAATGAACTTGGTTCACACCTGTTTTTTCTACAAACTCGGCTATATTGAATTGGTCAAGCCCCGCGCCCGGCAAAATTTCTATGCGCCCCGCCGCGTGTTTAATCAGGTCAATGATTAAATTTACGCCCGTGACGACACTCGGCTGTTGCCCGCTGGTCAGCACCCGATTAATTTTAAGTTCAATTAATGTGTCAAGGGCGGCAAACGGGTCGGGCGTTACATCAAAAGCACGGTGGCACACCGCTTCCTTGCCCGCGTCCGCGCACATGCGCGCAAATTCCTCCATGCGCTTTTTGTCAAATGTGCCGTTTGGGTTAAGGAAGCCAAAAACCAAACCGTCCGCGCCGTTTTCCAAAAACAAACGGGCGTCCTGCTTCATGACGGCGTATTCATAATCGGAGTAAAAAAATCCGGCTTCCCTCGGGCGCACCATTGTGATGACGGGGATGTTTGTATGTGCCTTTGTTTCAAGGAGGCAACCCAGCGTGGGCGTGAGCCCGCCAAGGAACATAGCGCTGTTAAGTTCAACACGGTCAGCCCCGGCGGACTGTGCGATAACAACGTCTTCATAACTGCCGCAACAAATTTCAATCAAAACATGTTTCATATCAGAACTCCTCTCATGCAGGCAATTATATCAGCGACTAAAATAATAAGCAAGCGTTTTTTTTTTTTTGTAATACTATTGCACAAATTATCTTGGTGTGATATTATGTCAATAGTCAAATCAGCCAATGATTAACACTGAATTATTTCACTCTTGAAAATTATGCGCCGACTTAAAAATGGCTTGAACGGAGGAGGGTATTATGGTATCAAAATCGCCTGCGCGGTGGCGCGGGCTACGGAGGCAGATAAAGCGGAGCCTCCCATACTACGTATTATTAATTTTGCCGGTTACTTTTCTGCTCATATTCCATTACGGACCCATGTGGGGTTTACAGATAGCCTTTCGTGACTTCCAGTCTCAAACGCCCATCTTACAAATGCCTTGGCGTGGGTTGCATTATTTTGAGCAGTTTTTCAGCTCCGCACTGTTTTGGCAGTTTTTCAGGAACACGATAATAATTGCGGGGTACAGCCTTGTCGCAGGTTTTCCTTTGCCGATTATACTGGCGATATGCCTGAACGAATGCCGTCATCTACGCTATAAAAAATCCGTCCAGCTTATAACGTACATGCCCTATTTCATCACCACCGTCGTGCTTGTCTCCATGATTTTACAGTTTACTGCAAGGGAAACAGGCATAGTCAACAACGTAATATACGCCCTTGGCGGCAACCGTGTTGATTTTATGGCAAGGACACAGTATTTCCGACATATATTTGTGTGGACGGGCATTTGGCAGTCCACGGGTTTCAGCGCAATCATCTACCTTGCGGCGCTTTCCAGCATCAGCCCTGATTTAATTGACGCCGCAAAGGTTGACGGGTGTAACAAATGGCGCAGGATATGGCATGTTGACCTGCCCGGCATTTTGCCGACGGTTATAATACTGCTCATCTTAAACGTTTCGTCACTGGTTAATGTTGGTTTTGAGCGGATTTTCCTTATGCAAAACCCATTCAACCTAAGCGTAAGTGAAGTTCTTTCTACCTATATATGGCGCGTTGGTGTCTCGGGAGGGAATTACAGCTTTGCGGCGGCGGCGGGTTTGTTTAATAATATTATTTCCTTCGGGTTAATACTCATAGCGAATTTTACCGCACGCAGACTGAGTGAGACATCGCTTTGGTAGAAAGGGTGGGAATAAAATGACGGCGACAAAATTTCGGCCACATAAGCTAAAGAGAAAAGGGCGCATCCGTCAGACATGGGACGATAAATCCTTTGACATAATCGTAATGATAATACTGTCTGTGATGATGGTGCTGGTGCTGTACCCGCTGATATTTGTGGTGAGTTCATCCTTCTCCGACTCAAGGGCGGTAATGACCGGGCGCGTATTCTTATGGCCCGTGGAACCCACGTTGGCGGGGTATCAGGCGGTGTTTCGCAATCGGCAGATAATAACGGGTTTCCGCAACTCACTGATATATGCTTCGGTGGGTGTGGTGTTAAACCTGATAATGGGTATGCTGGCGGCGTTCCCGCTGTCGCGTAAGGACTTGTTCGGCAAACGGTTTATTAATCTGTTTTTCATATTCACGATGTTTTTTTCGGGCGGGCTTGTGCCTCACTTCCTGCTGGTGGGCGACACGCTCGGCTTGATGGATAATCCCTTGGCGCTGATTTTGCCGGGTATGATGAGCGTGTGGTATGTCATCCTTATAAGGACATATATATCGTCGTCCATACCTGATGAGTTAATCGAATCGGCGGAGTTGGACGGATGTAAGACGTACAGCATACTGGTGAGGATAATAATACCGCTGTCAAAGCCGATATTGGCGGTTATCGCGCTGTTTTGCGCGGTCGCCATATGGAACAGTTATTTCAGCGGGTTAATATTCATCCGAAGCGAAAGGTTTTTCCCGCTACAGGTTGTACTGCGCAATATACTGATACTCTCAAGCATTGACCCGGAGATGATGGCGGACATAAGGGGCGCCGCGAATCGCCAAGCCTTACAGCATTTGCTTAAATACGCGGTTATTGTAGTAACCAGCGCGCCTCTGCTTATCGCGTACCCGTTTGTGCAAAGGCACTTTGTAAAGGGTATTATGCTCGGTTCTGTGAAAGGTTAACATAAATCTTTTATGAACAATTAAAACTAGGAGGAATGAAGAATGAAGCGTATGCTAAAAACTCTTGCGGCCATCCTCGTCACGTCATCACTTTTACTTGCTACTGCCTGTGGCGGCGGTGATACTCAAGCAGTTGACCATGACTTTGATACGCCCGAAATAGCGGGCGATTGGGGCAGCATGGGTCTGACATCGGGAGGGGTGCGTATATCCGACCCCGGCCAGTTCCCGATAGTACAAAACCGAGGCGACATCACCGTGGAAATTATGGTGACGGGCCATCCTTCCATCATCAACTGGGAAACCAACGCAATGTCCCAGTGGTTGGAAGCGAAAACGAACATTGTTGTAAACTGGAGGGTAATCCCCCTTGAGGGACGCGCCGACACCCTTAACTTGGAGTTGGCGTCCGCAAATTACCCTGACGCGTTTAAATCCGTAGGTTTTAACCAAGCGCACATCAACAACTTTGGCGTAGGCGAAGGCCGTTTGCTTGCGGTAACAGACCTTATCCCGCTCCATGCCCCAAACCTTATGCAAATTTTTGCCGACTTCCCAACCTATCCCGGTATCATGACAATGCTTGACGGCGAAATTTATGTAATGCCGAACATCAACCAATGCTTCCACTGCACCATGTTCTATAAACTGTGGATTAACCAAGACTTCCTTGACCAAGTAGGCATGGACATCCCAACCACCACAGACGAGCTTGTAACGGTGCTTAAAGCATTCCGTGACCAAATCCCCGGTTCCATCCCGTTTGCGGGCACCTTCACAGGCGGATGGGGCAGTACGCTTGATTACTTTATCATGAACAGCTTCACCTTCTACGACGCGCACACAGCAGGCAACGCCGCCGCGGCCACCACCCTTGGCTTGTTTGTGGACAATGGCGTCGTCAGAACCCCTTGGGACCAACCCGGACTCCAAGACGGGCTGCGTTTCTTGAACATGCTTGTTGAAGAAGGATTGTTGCACGAAGGTTCCCTGACAGGTAACAGTGACCAACTTGTGGCACTTGTAGAATCAGGCGACACCGCCAGAGTAGGGCTTGTAACAGGCGGTCACGGCATGATTTTCAGTGACATAGAAGGCGACCGTTATCCCCTGTATGTCCCTGTAATGCCTTTGGAAGGCCCGACAGGGCTGCGCCAAATCCCAAGGAACACAAACGACATCGGTTTCAACGGCTTCATCATTTCCGCGGATACAAATTATCCTGAAGCATTGGTAAAATGGGCGGACGCGCTTTACACATTTGAAGCTACAATGCGCGGATACTTTGGCCCCTACGGAAGCCACTGGCGCCTTGCCGAGGACGGAGAAATCGGTCTTGACGGCAACCCGGCTATCTACTCCGTGTTAGTGCCTTGGAACGAAGTAGAGCCGCAAAACGACCATTGGGTGCAAATGACAATCTCTAACCGCGACGCGGCTTTCCGCGCAGGCGAAGCTTTTGACCCAACCATTGGATTGTTTACACCAGACGGGCTGGAAAAACTCCTGTTTGAAACCACCCTTGCCATGTATCCCTTTGGCATTGCGGAAAAGGTATTCCCTCCGGTAAAATTCACCGAGGAGCAAAACAACGCGATGAGCGTGCCGCTTACGGACGTCAGCAGTGTTATCAGGCAGTGGATTCCCGGATTTATCGCGGGCGTGTTCTGCATAGACACCCAGTACCAAGAATTCCTCGACCTGTTGGAAAACGCAGGGCTGAGCTTTTTGGTAGAACATTATCAAGCCGCGTTTGACTTGATATACGGGTAGAACCGCATAAATAAATTTTGGTTACGTGGGGGCGAACAGCGGGCGAACGCAGTTTGCCCCCACGAACATTTTAAAGGAGGAACCAAGCATGGATTGGAACGCGTACAAAAAGCGCATGGAATGGTACCAACACGACAGGTTTGGAATGTTTATACACTGGGGGATATACGCCATCCCCGCGCGGGGCGAATGGGTACGCAACCGCGAAAAACTGACCATTGAAGAATACCAAAAATACTTTGACGCCTTCGACCCCACAGGCTATGACCCCAAGGAATGGGCAAAACTTGCAAAACACGCGGGCATGAAATACGCGGTGCTTACCGCAAAACACCACGACGGCTTCTGCCTGTTCGACAGCAAACTCACCGAGTACAAGGCAACCAACACAAAAGCGGGACGCGACTTGATAAAAGAATACGCGGACGCATTCCGCGCCGAAGGCATAAAAGTCGGGCTGTACTACTCCATCATAGACTGGCACCACCCCGATTACCCCCATTATGAGGACGCAATCCACCCCATGCGCGGCAACGAAGAATACAAAGACCACGCCGCAAGCGAAAATTTTGACAGATACCTGGACTACATGCACGGGCAAGTGCGCGAAATATGTACAAACTACGGAAAAATTGATGTTTTATGGTTCGACTATTCATACGGGCAAATGAGCGGCGAAAAGTGGCGCGCCACAGAACTGGTGCGCATGGTGCGCTCATTGCAACCGGATGTACTCATAGACAACAGGCTGGAAGTCTCCGGCGAGGGCTTCGGCTCACTTTTGACCGACAACCCCGCGGAATACTCCGGCGACTTTGTTTCCCCCGAACAAATAATACCCCCCGAAGGCATTCGCAGTCAAAAAGGGGAGCCCGTGGCATGGGAAGCCTGCGTCACCCTCAACAACAACTGGGGCTACGCCGCCCATGACCACGATTGGAAAAACTCCAAAACCGTAGTGCGCAAGCTGGTGGAATGCGTAAGCAAGGGCGGAAACCTGCTCTTGAACGTAGGCCCTGACGCAAAGGGGCGCATACCAAAGGAAAGCGTACAAATATTAACGGAAGTCGGAGACTGGATGCAAAAAAACAGCGCCAGCATATATGGCTGCGGCATAAGCGGCATTCCAAGGCAACCATGGGGCTGTGTAACCGAAAGCGAAACCGACATCTTCCTGCATGTATACGAGGAAACCGTAGGGCCAATCCCGTTGAAAGGCCTGAAAAAAGAGGACTTCAAGCTTATCCAGTTTGAATTCGACGGTGCCGAAATTCAAATAAAGCCATCATGGACTACAGGCAACTATCCCGAATACCTGTACATCCCCATGGGCCCGGATACCTTCGGCACCTACGCCCTGCCCTGCGACACAGACACCGTTATACGGCTGAGAAAAAAATGAACAGGGCTTTGGTACTACTCGCCTTACTATTAGTGTTGGTCGGGTGCGGCAGGGCGCGGGAAGAAGAACCCGACCCTCCCGCACTGCCCGAAATGGTAGAAATATTCTACTTCTTCGAAGAACTCTGCGCATCCTGCATAGACGAAGAAGCCTTCTTTGACCTGTTCCGCGAACAAGCCGGGGACGTAGCCGATATGCACCCCCATCGGCTTGTTCCCGTTAACGTCGCAAGAACAACGGGACGGAACTTCTTTGAGGAACAAATGCAAACCTTCGGGCACTCGCCGCAGGACACAAGCTTCCCGCTGATGATGGTAGGCAGCAGGCTGTACCAAGGGGATGAAAACATAGCGCGAAATATACGCGAAGCCTTTCTGGTTGCGGGGGAAGACATTTTTGTCAACCAATATGTGTTCAACCCCCTAAACGCACCCATCCCCTTAAATGAGCGGCACCGCGTCAACCCTGCCCACAACACAATCGTATACTTCTACCGCATAGTGTGCCCCGACTGCATCTACGTCGAACCTTTCATAAACGACCTGCCGGAAACAAAGCCGGTAAACGGCGACGACATCCCAATCGACATCATTCGCATAAACACACGCTCGGGAAATAACGGCGCGCTAATCAGGGCATTCTTTGAATTCTTTGACGTGCCCGACACAGACCAATTCGTCCCCATAATATTTCTGCGCGACACACATATCACGGGCAGTGAACAAATAAAAGCGGAACTTCACGGCTTGCTGGCACAAGGCGCCGGCATTGGCTTTGAATTTCCCCCCGAATAAAGGAGGAACCTATGAAAATTGCGCTTGCGGGCATGGGACATGAAAGCAACACATTCAACAAATTAACCACCGGACTTGAAACCTTCAACCTAACTGACGGAGACGAATTCCTCCAACAAAACCAACGCGGCAGCAGTTCCGCCGATGGAATATACGAAAAGCTTGATGAAGCGGGTATGGATGTAATCCCGCTGTTCTTCGCCCGCGCCATCCCATCCGGCACGGTGAGGCTTGAAGCATATGAATATATTAAAAAACGCATTATCGACGCGCTGGTAAAAAACGCCCCGTGGGACGGCGTATGCCTTGCCCTCCACGGCTCGATGGCAGTCGAGGGCATTTACGACCCCGAAGGGGACTTGCTTGAAGCAATCCGCTGGATAATCGGCCACGAAACCCCCATTATCTGCTCTTTGGACATGCACGCCACCATCACGGAACGCATGGTACTGCTGTCCGACGGATATTCAGTTTTCCGCACCGCGCCCCACATCGACGCAAAACAAACAGGTATTCGCGCGGCGGAAATAATGCTCAAAACCCTAAGCACAGGAAAAAAACCCCTGAATACCTTTGCAAAAATCCCCCTTCTCATCTCCGGGGAACAAAGCGAAACAAGGGTAGACCCCGCCAAAACCCTTTTTGAATCACTTTTCGAATATGACGAACTGCCCTATGTCCTTTGCTCATCATACGTAATGGGCTTTCCTTGGGCGGACAGTCCTTATGGCGGCGCGGGCGCGCTGGTTACGGGATGGGTGGACGACCATGGAAAACTAAAATCATTGGCGGAAAAAATGGCAGGGATATTTTGGGAAAAAAGGGCGGACTTTGTTTACAGCACCAAAGCAATGACACCCAATGATGCGATAGAAACCGCGTTAAAAGCCACCGTGTTCCCCGTAATTATCTCCGACTCCGCCGATAACCCCACCGCAGGCGCGTCCCAGGACACCACGCGTTTTTTACAGCTTATGATTGGCAGCGGTATTAAAAACGCGGTTTATACATGCGTGGCGGACCCAAAGGCGTACAAAGACTGCGCTTCCCATAAAATAGGGGATGAGTTTTCGCTTACGCTGGGCGGGCATTATTCCGGCAAGGCGTTTGAGCGGTTTACCACAGATGTTAAACTGGTAAACTTGGCGGTGTCCCACGGCACGTTTTACGCCGTTTTGCAGGCAAAGGGCGTGACATTTACCGTCTCACACAGACGCTGTGCCACATACAGCCCCGAAACACTGCGGGAACTGGGGCTTGAGCCTGAATCGTTTAATGTGATTGGCATAAAAGCAGGGTACCTAAGCCCCGAATATCAGGAAATGAACAAGCAGAGCATACTAGCGCTGACAGAAGGCGACACCGCGCTGGAATTGCGCAGTTTGCCATATGCAAAGACACCGCGCCCCATTTATCCGTTGGATTTTTGAAAAAGATACACAAAACGCGCTTCCGCATAGGGGGCGCGTTTTGTGTTGTGTGATTATTGTTTTTTTGTTACGCATGGGCAAGCAGTTCTTTTTCCAGTTCCTCTACCCTATCCACAGTAAGCCCGGTATCCTCTGATATTTCGTGGTAACTGCGCCCTCTGCGGAGCATGTTTTGGGCTATTTCAACTGCCTTTTGGTTCATACCCTGGCTTTTGCCCCTATTTTCTAACACTCTGACGGCAGGGCTGTCTTCTAAAATGCGCATGTTCTCCTCCATAATTCTATTAAGTTCATCATCACTTAAAAACGAACCTGTCAGCAAAATCAAAAGGTCATACAGCTTTTGTCGTTTGGATTTATCGTTCCTTAACACTTGCGGCGTTAGTTTAATTGCCTTATCCAGCAACTCAGGCGTAGATTTACCGCTTGTGCTGCCATATAATGGTAAATAAATAATTTCCAACACGTTAATGCTACCCTGTTCCCCGGTTTTCAGCTTCCGGTCAATCTCCGACAAAACTATATCGGCGTCCCTGTCCTTTAAACAAATAATTTTTGGCTTGACAGAAACAGTCGGATTGTCATACTGTGCCACGCTTGGCTTTTTGGCCGTGATTATCACAGTGGTGAAGGGTATCTTATGCATACGGGATAAATCCAAATTATACGAGCCGAAACGTATTAAATCATCTTCGCTGACTTGCGATTCCCATTCGTTGTGAATCCCAATATTCGTTGATAACTTCAAGGCATTATCGCTGTACGATTTTTTTGTGGTGGTTTCGGTTATTTCCGTACTCAAAATGTCCGTAACCTCACCCGTGAGTTCCTTGTCTAAAAAATCCAGCGAACCTCCCTTGAACAGCGTAAAACTCTCTTTAAACACTTTGTCTTGGTTATGCAAGGTATCCACATTTCGCCCGTTGCTTGCGCTTTCATTCTGTGTCTCCATTAAATCTCTCCTGTTTGTAACGCTCTAATCGAATTATGCTGCAATTTCAACCTTGCTCAAATGGCACCCAAAATAAGCGTCTACTTGTGAGCCAATTGAAGCTTCCCTGGCGCAAGTATAACACTGCACATGAATGCGTGTAAATAAAAATGGAAGCATAACGAAGCCCTATCACACGGCTCGTTTACGCCACCCCACGCATGACGAAGTGCCGCCTGCGTCAAAGTGGGCTTGAGGTTTGGCGTTGTTATGTTTATATTATTCACCACAAAGACCACTCTCTTACAATTTGAAAAAAACACCCACTCCCTACGAAACCCTCTGGGTGGGATGAAATCAATACGGAGGCGTACCCATGCTTAACACTCTGCTACAAAAAATAAAACGCAATATCCCCTACCTACCCATATTGCTAATCATATTTGTGGCGGGGTTGCTCATTTACATTGCAATCCCGCCGCCTGTACAGATTGTAAGAGTTTGGGACGGCGACCCTGATTTGCGCAGCCATGACTTTGAAAATTATGTTATTCACTTGAGT
>Ga0209755_10005249_pt1 | contig 14817 bp, 13 predicted proteins | sample TergutCo191P1_FD_187301 | JGI IMG/M metagenome (GOLD analysis project Ga0209755, IMG submission 187301) | Cornitermes sp. P1 segment gut microbial communities from Petit-Saut dam, French Guiana - Co191P1 (SPAdes) (version 2) | ecosystem: Host-associated > Arthropoda: Insects > Digestive system... | reverse complement strand
CTATCATCAGCCACTTGTCAAGAACTTTTTTCGCTTTTTTCAAACTTTTTTCTTTCCCTTTACACGCTCCGAAAAGCGCTCGATTAAAATAACATGTCACATCCTCATTGTCAATACCTTTTTCACAACTTTTCTTAACCTTCTTCGCTTTCTCAAATACGCTGCCGGGCGTGCCGGACAAAAGTACCCACAAAATGCCCGCTTTGAGCTTTTGTAAAACAGGCACAACACTGGCACTACACATTGCACAATTGACGATCTCCACCTACTTGATTTTAAACCTCTTTATGGTACAATTGATGCGTAATTGATTGAGTATGTGGTGAAAAAAATGAGAGATGTTTCCCTTAGAAAAATGATGATGGGGTTTGCACAGGGAATCAAGCGTTTTTTCCTGTTTTCTATAATTGCCTCGACTTTAGCCGCTCTACTGGGTTTTGTTACGCCTCTGATTGTCGGTTTTACTGTCGATGCAGTTATCGGCGGTGAATATGCTCAGCTACCGACACCCATTATGTGGGTTTATAATATGTTTGCCACACCGGGAAATTTTGGACGGAATCTTTTGGTGTGCGCTGTTTTAGCTGCACTGAGTGCGATTTTGGCAGGCGTTTTCAACTATTTGTCGCGTATTAACATGGCAAAAGGTGCAGAGAGTTTTGTTAAAAAGCTGCGCGATGAACTTTTCGCTCATACACAAAACTTACCCTTCGAGTGGCATACAAAAAATCTCACTGGGGACACTATTCAGCGTTGCACATCGGATGTTGAGACCGTTAGGCGGTTTGTGTTTGCACAGCTAATTGAGGTCATTCGTACTGTTATACTTATTCTAATCGCATACATTATAATGTTTTCCATTAACATCACCCTTACTCTTATAATTTTGGTTTTTATTCCACTGATACTTTGTTATTCCCTGCACTTTTACAAAAGGATTTCCTCTAAATTTCTTGCTTGTGATGAGGCGGAGGGAGCTTTGATGGTTAGGGTTCAAGAGAATTTGACAGGGGTTAGAGTTGTGCGGGCATTTGGAAGAGAGCGCTTTGAGACAGAACGTTTTGATGAGAAAAATGTTGACTATACAAACAAATGGCTCTCTCTTGGCTATACTTTTGGACTTTATTGGGGCATCGGTGATATCGCATCTTCCTTGCAAGTGCTTGTGGTTATTGTGCTTGGATCATATTTAGCTGCTACCGGCGTCCTCTCCTTTGGTGATCTGTTGGTTTTTATAAGCTACACTCTCACCCTAATGTGGCCGGTTCGTGCACTCGGCAGATTACTTACAGACATGAGCAAAACCGGAGTTTCATTAAAGCGCATTAAGGAAATCTTTGATGCGGATGCCGAGGAGCTTCAGCCTAATGCGGCGAAGCCTCCGATGAATCGTGATATTGTTTTTGATAATGTTACTTTCACATATGATGAGCACCCTGTACTTAAAAATGTCAACTTCACTATAAAGAGCGGTTCAACTTTCGCTATTTTGGGTGCAACCGGTTCTGGCAAATCCACCATCACTTACTTATTAAATAGGCTGTATGATTTGCCAGAGGGTTGTGGCTCAATAAAAATAGGCGGTGTAGATATCAGGGATATTGACAGAACTTATTTGCGTAAAAATGTGGGCCTTGTTTTACAGGAACCTTTTTTGTTCTCACGGACTATTTTTGAAAACATCGACATTGCTTCACGTGACCGCGATTTACATCGGGTGCGTGAAAAGGCAAGGATTGCTGCGGTTGACGATAACATCATGTCCTTCGTCAATGGCTATGAGACTGTTGTAGGTGAACGCGGGGTTACTTTATCCGGCGGACAGAAGCAGCGTGTGGCGATCGCAAGGACACTCATGATGGATTCTCCGATTATGGTTTTTGATGACTCGATGTCAGCTCTTGATATGGAAACTGATGCTAAAATTAGAGAATCTTTACGAGAGAATACTTCCGGTGCGACGGTTATTTTGATTTCTCACAGGGTATCAACACTAATGACTGCTGACACCATTATGGTTCTTGACAATGGACAGATTGCAGAGATCGGTTCTCACATGGAACTTGTTGAAAGAAATGGTATTTATCGCAGGATTTATGATTTACAGTCAGGCTATACGGACAGTTAACGCTTAGGAGTAAACGTATGAAAGAGGACAAAGAACAAACTAGCGGCTTAAATTTTAAAATGTGGACTAGGCTTTTGCCTTATTTTGGCAGAATGAAGAGGCAGACAATTCTCGCGACGGTGATTATGATTGCTGCCTCTGTTGTTGAAGCTGCCTATCCGCTTTTTACAAGTTTTGCTGTGAATAATTTTGTAATGCCTCAAACTACTGATGGTTTGATTTCTTTTGCCGTGATTTTCTTTTTGGCCATATTTTTTGTTGGTGTATGTGTACTGTTTTATTCCAAGGAACTTATGGCTGTAGAGATGAAAATGGGACTTATGCTCAGGCGAGACTGCTTCGTTCATCTTCAAGAGCTCCCTTTGTCTTTTCACAATGTGACTTCCGTGGGTTATCTCATTGGTAGAATTATGTCCGATACAGACAGAATTTCCAGCATGGTGTCTTGGGGCTTTTCACATCTGCTTTTTAATATCTTCTATATCCTGTTTTGTGTTGTGTTTATGTTTATTCTCAGTCCGGCACTGGCGTTAGTTCTAGTCCTTATCATTCCTGCTGCTGCAGTTGTGGCTTGGTTGTTTCAGCGAAAAATTGTCGCCTCCAACAGAAAGGTTCGTGAAGTAAATTCGCTTATTACGGGTGCATATAATGAGGGAATAACTGGCTCTAAGACATCAAAAACTTTGGTAATTGAGGACTTAAATCGCAAGGAGTTTGAAAAACTATCAAATTCAATGAGCAAAGAATCTATCGGCGTTGCACGGCTTAATGCAATTTTGCTGCCACTTGTGATTTCCCTCGGGTCAATTGCTCTTAGCGCTGTTTTGTATAGGGGCGGATTTCTGGTTCGGGAGCAGCTTCTTGACTTTGGTATCCTTGCCGCATTTATCACATATGCCGTCAGTGTTATCTCTCCGATTGTTGAAATGGCAGGCATTCTTTCTGACATGATGACGGCGCAGGTTGGTATTGAGAGAGTCACAGGTATAATAAACGAGCCTCTGACGATTACTGATTCGCCTGAGGTTATAGAAAAATATGGTGATACTTTTAACCCCAAGTGTGAGAACTGGGAGCCGTTAATAGGACGTGTTACTTTTGAGCACGTCTGGTTTATGTACCCAGATGGCGACGAATATGTCTTAGAGGATTTTTCTCTTGACATTCCGCAAGGCACTACTGTTGCCATTGTAGGCGAGACAGGTGCAGGTAAATCGACTATTGTAAACCTTGCTTGCAGATTTTTTGAACCTACAAAAGGTCGTGTTCTAATTGATGGGCGTGATTCCAGAGCGCGTTCGCAACTATGGTTGCATTCGTCACTGGGTTATGTTTTGCAGGATCCGCACTTATTTTCAGGTACCATCATGGAAAATATCAGGTACGGGCGGTTAGATGCCACCGATGAAGAGGTTTTGGCTGCGGCAAAGCTTGTATCTGCCGATATTGTTGCAATGAAGCTGCCGGAAGGGTTTGACACTGAGGTTGGTGAAGGCGGCGATAGGCTTTCAACAGGCGAGAAGCAACTCGTTTCTTTTGCTCGCGCTGTTTTGGCTAACCCTCCTATATTTGTTCTTGATGAAGCGACTTCAAGTATTGATACAGAGACGGAACTTCTTATACAAGATGCGGTTTCACACATGCTGGATGGACGCACTTCCTTTATCATCGCTCACAGACTCTCAACGATTGCGCGGGCAGACATTATATTGGTTGTAGAGGACGGGAAGATAGTCGAGAGTGGAACACATTCTGAGTTAATTGCTCACGGAGGACACTATAGCGAGCTTTATAGGGCTATGAGGTTGGATGAGTTAAGTAAATAATCTATGCGCCCATCTAAATGGGACTTGCACTCTTAATCAATTCGTAAGATTTCCGTAAGGCGGTTGTAATTATGGGGTGTTATGATGCATTTGTGGTAATTGCCGAAATTTATTTTCCAAAGGAGACTAGATAATGAAACGAAGTGTAAAAATCCGTGTGTTGTGTTTACTTATGGCAGCGGTAGTATTGGGCGGGGCTATGACGGTTTCTGCTGTCATGGGATCCCCCTACGAGGTTTTAAAAAACGCGTTGTTCGATGCTTTGACAGAGCGTAATGCCACTATTGAGTTGGAAGTTTCGCTATTGTTCAATGGAGAGGTTGTAGAAAAAACCACCTCTAAAAATATCCAGGGCGATAGTAGCTCACTCGGATTTGACCGCTCCTCAAGAATTACATCCTCGGATGGTTTTGTCTTTAGCACAGATAGCCTGACAATTATGCCTTTCTTGCATTCTGATTTTAGAGATTCCGGATGGCATTCAGCCACAGTACATCCACCCGGCATGGGTAGATTCGGCGGCGGTGCCACCAACCTGTTCACATCCGAAGATCGTAACTCTACCCGGATGCGTTTTACTGAATTGATGCTTGATTTAGTTGTTGGTGATTTGAGAAATAATATGACCATGACCTCCGAAGGCGGCATCCGTCATATCCGTGGTATTTTAACAGAAAATCAGGTGCCTGAAATCGTCAGGGTGGGTATAGATGTGCTTATTGAGCAATCGTCTTCTAGCCCAACTTCTACCTTTGAAGGTTGGGAACCTTGGGAAATCCCAATGACAAGCCTCATTCTTAATCAAGTGGTAGGCGATGCTCATGTAGACGCTGACGGAAACCTTTTATATCTTAACGGACGTGCTGATTTCACCGCAGTGAATGTCACAGGTCATGAGTTTGAGCTTGGCGCAAATCTTGTAATGCGTGTGTCCGATATAGGCACAAGCAATCCCGAATCTCCTATCCCCGGTGCAGAAGCGATTTTGACGCAGGACATGCTTAGGGCACGCTTTGGCAGTGACATGCGTATGACTGTTTTCTTCAGGCTCAACGAAGATGGCACTATAGATGAAGACAGCATTACTACAACGCACCCGATGGAATCTTGGAGTACTCACCCCAGGCTATCCGGCTTTAGAACGACCAGCACAAGCGCTTCTGTCACTATAGTAGAGTTGTGTGAAGATACTGATATTGCAGTCTTAATTGAGCCTAGTTATGAGCAGACTATCACCCTCACTGATGATGAGGAATAAGAATGGTTTTAGAAGTTGAAAACCTAACAAAGTTATATAAAAATGGACGCGGCGCAGAGGATATTTCCTTTGCGCTTGCGCCGGGTGAGGTATTGGGATTGTTAGGCCCAAATGGCTCCGGCAAGACCACCATTATGAAGGCTATCGTTGGTTTAGTACAGTCTACTCGCGGTGGCGTACGGATTTGCGGGGTTTCGCTGTCTGGTGGTCATGAGGCCTCACTTAGTCATGTGGGCGCTCTTATCGAGGCCCCAGCACTTTATGAGCACATGACTGCGTTTGCGAATTTGAAGCTTGCTGCAAGGTTTTATGATAATGTTGACGATGCTCGCATTACCGAGGTCTTGAATCTTGTCGAGATGAACAGGTATCGCAATGATAAGGTATCTTCTTTTAGTTTGGGCATGAGGCAGAGGTCAGGACTTGCTCTTGCACTTTTATCAGAACCCGATTTGCTTATTTTAGATGAGCCCGCAAATGGACTTGACATCGAGGGTATGATTTTGGTGCGTGATATTGTGGCAGAAGCTGCCCAAAGGGGAGCCGCTGTTTTGATTTCTTCCCACTTGGCACATCAAATTGAAGTTTGTGCTTCCAGAGCTGCAATAATGCACAGCGGTAGACTTTTGTGTTTAGAAAGTATGGAAAATATTTTGTCAAGTTCGCCGAGTTTGGAGGATTTCTTTTTGGCACAGGTTGCTAATACTAAGAAGGTGGTGGTTGATTTATGAAATATTTTTTTGCTTCTACTAAAAATGAATGGAATAAACTTATGTCCCGTAAAAAATATTTCGTGTTTTTGTTTATTGGGATAGCAATTTGTTTGCTCTGGGCCGCCATCGGACAGCTTGTCGCTAACTTTGCAAGGGCACAAGTCGGGATCGCCATTGTTTTAACACCTTCACCTATGGGTATGCTTCCCTTCTTTCTTCAGCTTTTTGTCCCATTTCTCATATTTATGGCTATGACAGATTTGATCACTGTAGAGGGTGCGGATAATACTATGAAAGCCATGTTGTCAAGGCCGATTGAGCGTTGGAAGTTGTATTTTTCAAAAATCTTGGCCGTTGTGGCTTATTCGGGATTTTATTTGGCCTGCATTTTTGTTGTCACTGCTGTGCTAAATCAGATTTTTGGCAGACCACTCGGTGTAAGTGAGTTTTTTGCTGCGCTTGCCTCTTACGCGCTCACACTTGTTCCCCTCGCTATTTTGGCTTCTTTTGCAGCACTTGTTGCGCTCTTTGGTAAAAGCGGTACGCTTACAATGTTTATTTTGCTTTTTGCATATTTGCTAATGAACGTTGCTCCTCTATTTTTGCCGGTTCTTAGCGAAATGTTATTTACTTCTTATTTGAGTTGGCATAGACTGTGGATTGGTGCTTTTCCCGGTACAACAAGACTTATACATATGCTGCTGATTGTAGGAGGATATGGCGTAGTGTTTTTCACGGCAGGAAGCTTGTTGTTTGAGAGGAAGGAATATTAAGTAACGAGTATATCGGTTCGAAAATACCCATCAAATTCTAGCGCAGCCTTTTTCCGCCTGACTTCGTTAAAAAAGCTTGAAAGACCAGTGGTATTCCGGCTTTTTTTGCCTCGTCAGACGAAAAAAATCCAGCACTATTCTTTACCAGTTATTTCCGAATCGCTATACTAGGTTAGAGGTGACTCATGTCTGTTCGCTTACGCATTGTTGTCAGTAATATTACGGCTATTTTGGTGCTGAGTACGCTTAGTATAGCTGTCGGCTTTCTGTTGTTTTGGCTTATTGCCGCTCCCCTTGTCGGGGGGCGGCTGAATGATAATTTGGGACATATTGCAGCTTGGTATTTTCTCTTAGGTGGTATCGTTGTCCTTGTTTTGGCAGGTATTGGAGCACTGTGGATAATCAGCGTCACTGCAAGAAGAGTGACCGGACCATTAAATAGATTAAAACGTGCTGTTTCAGAGATTCGTGATGGGAATCTGGAGCATGAACTTATTGTATCCGGTAACGATGAGTTTTCTGAGCTTTCGGCGGGGTTTGAGCAGATGCGTGTACGGCTAAAAGATTCGACGCGATTACAGGAAAAAGCCGAGTTTGAGCGGCGGTCTATGATGGCCTCTGTTACGCATGATTTGAAGACCCCTATTACCTCTATTTTAGGCTATGCCGAGGGAATCTTGGATGGTGTGGCTTCTACACCCGAAAAAGTGCATGAGTATGCTGCTGTGATTTGCAAGAAGGCACTCAGTTTACAGATGCTTTCTGATGATTTGTCTTTGCTCTCACGTCTTGATAATGCTCAATTGCCTCTTGACAAAACGGAGATAAATTTCGGTGAGCTTATCGACGAGGTTGCCACCGAGTTTTCGCACGATGATCAAGCTTTGAGTCTTGAGATGAAGTTTGATGCGGATGTTTTTGTACTTGCGGATAGGGAAAAAATGGCGCGTGTACTTATTAATCTTTTGCAAAACAGCGTGAAATATAAGAGGCCTGAGCAGGTTTCCGCCGAAGTGTCTTTGAGGCTTTTAAGGCAGGGCTGCGAGGCTTTGCTTACGCTATCTGATAAGGGTATGGGTATTTCTCAGGGTGATTTGCCCTATGTTTTTGATCAGTTTTATAGAGCCGATGCTTCCCGCGGTGTGCAGAGTGGAAGTGGGCTTGGTTTGTCTATTGCGAGACAGCTCATTGCTCTGCATGGTGGTAAAATCTGGATTGTAAATAATGCAGATGTTGGAGTTTCGGTTAATATTAGTTTGCCTTTGAAAGGGGATATATGACTAAAGTACTTATTATAGAAGATGATTCAGAGATAGCTGCTTTACAGAGGGATTATTTACAGGTCGCAGGCTTTGATGTTAGTGTTGCGTGTAATGGCGCTCAGGGTCTGGATATGGCGAGTAATGTTGAGCTTGTAATTTTAGATATTATGCTACCTGGAATGGATGGGTTTGAGGTACTCAAAAAGTTAAGAGAAACCTCAGAAATCCCTGTCATTATGCTTTCGGCACGCGGTGAGGATATTGATAAAATCCGCGGATTGGGCCTTGGTGCAGATGATTATATGCAAAAACCGTTTTCTCCAAGCGAGCTCGTTGCAAGAGTTAAGGCTCATTTGTCCAGATTTGAGAGGCTAACTTCACAAGCGACAAAAGTAAGAGCTTCAAATCTTTCTGTACGCGGGCTCACTATTTACCGTGAGGATAGGCGTGTACTTGTGCATGATAATGAGTGTAATTTAACGCCTAAGGAATTTGACATTCTTCTTTTTCTAATGGAAAACCCAAACCGCGTTTACTCAAAAGATGAGTTGTTTGAACGCATTTGGGGTTTGGAAGCGCTAGGTGATGGTGATACTGTGGTCGTGCATGTTAGACGTTTGCGCGAGAAAATTGAGCCGGAACCGCAAAACCCGCAATATGTAGAGACCGTTTGGGGTGTGGGCTATCGCTTTAGGGTTTAGGCGCTAAAATGCTCAAACAACAACATAATTTTAGCCATACTTATCTTCAAAAGTGAAGAAAAATTAACCAATTGTTTCACTTTTTGACTTATTTCGCGCTTGCGCTTTTTCGTAAAAAATGCTAAAGTGTTAGGTGTTCTTAACACTTAAAATTTTAGTAGAAGGGATGTTTTATTTTTGTCAAAAATTAATGTTATTATTGAGGGCTCCGGCAAGCATTGCCACCTAACCCGCGAGACTGTTGATGTGCTTTTCGGAAAAGGTTTCGAGCTTGAGGTTAAAAAAATGCTGACCCAGCCGGGTCAGTTTATAACTCCGCACAAAATCACTATTGTGGGACCCCGCAGATCCGCTGAAGTTTCCATTATCGGCCCCTGTCGAAAAGTTGATCAGATTGAGTTATCCCTTACTGACGCGACTGCTCTTGGTTTTAAAGATGTTCCCATTCGCGAGAGCGGAGATGTTGCTGGCACTCCGGGCTGTAAACTCATTGGGCCTGCAGGTGAAATCGAAATCAAAGAGGGCGTTATGGTTGCAAAACGTCATGTCCATCTCACTCCGGAAGATGCCGAGAAGTTTGGTCTTGTTGATAAGCAACTTGTTCAGGTAAGAGTTTCCGGTGAGAGGTCTCTTATTTTTGATGAAGTAGTTGCTCGTGTGCACCCTGAATATGCTACATTCATGCACGTTGATTATGATGAGTTAAATGCAGCGGCTATTTCAGGAGTCGATCCTATAGGCGAGATTTTGAAATAACGTGGCCTTTTTGTGGAATGGCATGATAATGCTCCCTAGCGCGATTACCAATCGCTAATCACTTTTACATACAAAGAAAGTGTCCGGCAAGGCCGGACACTTGGTTTTGAAAATCTGTTTAATTGAGCTGTTAGAACTCAGATTAGTTCGGGATTAGGTTTAGTACGATTGTCAATATAACAAAGAAACCCGCAACCCACTTTGTTGCTAGAGCAAGACGCGCATCGCGCGATTTTTGTTTGTTCTTCGCGAGATACGTATCTGACTGCGCTCCGCTGAGTGCGGATAGACCGGAATTTTTTCCTGATTGTAACGCTATAGCGCTCATAAGTGCGATACATGTTAGTAGGTGGATAACTACAAATACTATTTTTATGCTCATAATCAGAGTCAATCCTTTCGGAAGAAATGTAAAATTCATCGTGTAAAATGTTAAATATTTCTCATTCCACAGGAAGATAATAGTAGCACACTCAGCACTTAATTGCAAGTATTAATTTTCGGATTATTTTTCTTTTTCCGACAAGGCGCTCCAAAACTGGAGCAATTATGATTATTTTGGAGGCTTTATATGTTTTTTGATACACACGCACACTACGATGACAGGCGTTTTAACGATGATCGAGAGGAGCTTTTAGACTCTATGCCAAAATCTGGGGTTTCGTTAATCTTAAATTCCGGCAGCAGTTTGCGGTCGTCAAAGTTTGGCATACAGCTCGCCGATAAATATCCCTTTATCTATGCTTCTGTTGGCGTACATCCCCACGATGCAAAGTCGATGAACGACGAGACTGTTTTTGAGCTTGAAAAGCTATTATCTCACCCAAAAGCCGTTGCTGTTGGCGAGATTGGGCTTGATTATCATTATGACTTTTCGCCCCGCGATGTACAAAAACTTAGGTTTCGTGAACAAATGGAACTTGCACGAAAGCTCAGCAAGCCAGTCATAATTCACGAGCGCGAGGCCCTTGTTGACACTTTGGAGATTATACGTGAATATAAGGAGCTTTCCGGTGTCTTCCATTGTTTTTCCGGTAGTTGGGATACGGCGAAAATTATTTTGGATATGGGTTGGTATTTATCTTTTACAGGGGTTATTACTTTTAAAAATGCTCGCAAAGCTCTCGAAGTTATCGAAAAAATGCCTGCCAATAGACTTTTGATTGAAACCGATGCGCCTTATCTTGCTCCTGAACCCAAGCGCGGACGGCGCAACAGCTCATTATATCTGCCTTATATCTGTCAGAAAGTTGCAGATGTTCGTGGGCTTTCGATTGAAGAAGCTGCGACGATTACGACAGAAAATGGTAAGAGATTTTTTAGAATTTGACTGCCAGAGGGTGGCTTTTATAATTTTTTGTAATCCTGTCACAAATTTAGTTTCCGGGTTGTTATATGGGTGTAGCTCGTTTGGTGCGCACCAAGAGACTCAAAGGAGGACACCAAGGAATGAATAATTTAGAACTCGGCATACGCTTTATCTGCGGCGATGAGACTGAGCTTGAGGAAGTTATAAGCGTGTTTGGCGATAAGCTGATGCGTTATGCAGCATCTATTTTATGTAATCACCACGATGCAGAAGATATTGTGCAGAGGGTTTTTCTTCAAGCTTATCAGAATCGCAGAAAATTTGACGGCGAAAATTTATCCGCTTGGCTTTACAAAATAACTTACAATCACTGCATGAATCATCTCAAAAAGCGCAGACTTTTCTTCTTCAGCGATATCAAGGATGTTGTAGATGTTATGGTTGATCCTTTTGAGGAATCCGACATGTACGAAAATGTACTTGAGATTTTGTGTTTACTTAAAACTGAGGATAGGGCTTTAGTGTATGGAAGGGTCATGGAGGAGCAAAGTTATGAGGAGCTTGCACTAATTTTCGGAAAATCTCCGGCAGCTCTAAGAAAACAATACGAAAGAGCTAAGAAAAAGCTTGCAGGATATCTCGTCGTGGGAAACGGGCGTTTGGAAAGGAGACAAAATAATGAACATAGATTTGAACACGTTTGATACAGAAGAGAAGCTAATCCGCTCTGCACTATCACGTATAAAAGTTGATTCTTCGGAGCTTTCTTCAAATGTTTTAGGAAGCATCCACGAACAAAAAGAACGTAGCGCAAGACGCATGAAAAGGGGACTCACCCTCATTGCTGCTGTGATGGCTGTGATGGCTATAACAACCACAGCCCTTGCTGCAACAGGCGGCTTTGATTGGATAATGCAAAGAATAAATCCAAACTTTGCTGAAGTCATTGAGCCTGTGATGCTCTATACGGAGGATGAAGGCATCCGTATGACCGTTATCGGCGCACAAACCTTTGATAATATGGCCGTGATATATGTATCACTGCAAGATGTATCCGGTGAAAATCGCCTGACAGAACTAGGAAGTCTCGGACTGGGGCTTTTCCTTAACGAAGTTATCGAGGAAAACACAGCTGCTGACGCTGACCATAATCAAGATGCTGACTGTGGCTATAGCGATGTAATTCCTCCCCCCATGTTCAGCGCAGGCACCAGTGTCCGAAGGATCTATTTTGACGAGGCCACAGCAACAGCTTATTTTGAGCTCACAATGACCGTCACAGACGGCCCTATGTCAAATTCGCTTATTATTAACAACACCTGTGTTGAGCTTGACAGAATCTTTATAAACGATGAGCCTGTCGGAATCTCTCTGACAAATCTTGAAGCTCCGAACATTCTTGAAGTAACACTCGGTCATGACATCCACAGTTCACGCGGGTGGAATGATGACAGTTTGCTTAACAGCACAATTTCAATGCTTGAGCCGGGCAGATTTGCTCCCCTTCCTAATTACACCGACAACCACTGGGTGTCAAATATCGGCGTGATTGACGGAAATCTCCACGTACAAACCATGGGCTATTTTGACGGCAGATTTGGCGGCAGTGGTGTCTCGTTTGGACTGCTACGCTCAGACGGAGAGGTAATCTATGCAGAAGATATGATTTTCGCAACAGCTGATGAAAACTATAACTTGGCTTCAGGTCTCGCTATGTCTACAGAATCCAGAGCTTTACTTAACGTCAATGAGTTTATATTTGAGGTTGATGTCGAAAACCTATCAGACTATACTCTAGTATTTTTCGGAAGCATCAGCTATGGTGTTGAAGGTGATTGGACAATTCAAGTTGACACAAGCGACACTTCAACACAAATCATCACAGTTTCAGAAAATCACTATGTTGCCGGCCATACCATTGAGTTCGTCACAATTAACCCAATAGGAATGCAAGTGCGCGGCAGTTTCCCCGCAGACTGGACAATGGGCTCAGAGACATTAACTGCTTACATTGAAACCACAGAAGGTCTGGTTGAGCTGAGGCAGTCAGGAGGTTTCTACGCTATGGCGTTTGGGGATGGAACCGAAGACGGCTACACGCGTTCATCAGGGCAAGTTTCAGTAAGCGAGTCAGAGGAATCAACCGGCGGCACCCATAGCTTCAGAGTTGAAGCCCCGGAAGCAACCGGCGGTGTTTTCACATTAAACTTTGACGCAGAATCTCTGATTGACATTGAGTCAGTTACTGCAATTATTATAAGTGGATATCGGATAGTGGTTTCATAATTAAAATACCTCTTGTGGGACTGTTGCACGTTAGTGTAGCAGTCCCATTTTATTTGGTCTAAGCAAACACATACCACCATCCAGGCTCACTGGACTTTGCTTTCATGTTGTGCTATATTTGATTCAATCAATCTTGGTAGACAAGGGGTCGTTTATATGAAACTAATTTCCTGGAATGTAAATGGTCTGAGAGCGTGCCTTAAAAAGGGCTTTATGGAATTTTTAGCCGTTTCAGACCCTGATATTATTTGCCTGCAAGAAACTAAGATGGAACAAGGGCAAGCAGAAATTGAGCTTCCCGGCTATCATGAATTTTGGAATAGCGCTGATAAAAAAGGCTATTCCGGAACCGCTATTTTCACAAAAGTTCCTCCGCGTGTTGTCACCTATGGCATGGGCATTGATGAACATGATCACGAAGGGCGTATTATAACGGCGGAGTTTGATGATTTTTACCTCGTGTGTGTTTATGTTCCCAATTCGAAAAGAGAGCTCTTGCGGCTTGACTACCGCATGGTCTGGGAAGATGCTTTTCGTGAATATGTCGGCAAGCTTGATTCCGTTAAGCCTGTGCTTATTTGCGGGGACTTAAATGTTGCTCATGAGGAGATTGATTTAAAAAATCCCAAGTCAAATAGACGCAATGCCGGATTTACCGATGAAGAACGGGGTAAGATGACGGAGCTTTTAGCATCAGGCTTTACCGATTTCTTTAGGCATTTTAATCCTGAGCTAAAAGATGCCTACACCTGGTGGTCTTATATGGGTAAGGCTCGCGAAAAGAACGTTGGATGGCGTATTGATTATTTCTTGGGCTCTGACAGGCTGGCAGAGATGGTTTCTGATGTTTTCATACTCCCGGACGTTATGGGCAGCGACCATTGCCCAGTTGGAATTGTGGTCGAAGGATAAAACCAAAGAGGCTAACCGTTTATTCTCACGGATAGCCTTTTTATATTTACTTTGAGTCGGCTATACTTAAAATGTCAAAATTGGAAATTTCTTATCGCAATAGCCGCAACGGTCAGCTCCAAGCTTAGAAATTAATTTTGGCAAATAAAAGTCTGATTGGGTTATACATGCAGGGTTGTTACATTCCGATTTTGTAGTCTCTGATTTAGTAGGGGCAGGTGCTTGTCTTGGTAGGTGCAGAAAGTCTAAAAGCAGTGACATGCGGATAAACATGCCATAGCGGGCTTGCTCAAAATACACTGCACGCGGATCATCGTCAACATCTACTGCAATCTCGCCATATCTCGGCAGTGGGTGCATTATAAGCATGTCTGACTTTGCACCTTCAAGCATCTTCTTTGTCAGAATATACACGTCTTTTAGCCGCCTATATTCCGCGGCATCGTGAAATCTTTCGCGCTGAACACGTGTCATATATAAAACGTCAAGTTCTGGGATGCAATCAATTAAAGTTTCTGATTCAACATACTTCTGACCATTGGCGCTCATTTGATCGAGGATATATTCGGGTAACCGCAATTCTTTTGGCGAAATTAGATAAAAGCTTATTCCTTCAAACATTTCCATTGCTTCAACAAGAGAGTGGACCGTGCGCCCATGTTTTAGATCTCCGCATATGCCTATTTTCAGGTTTTCTATACTTCCCCTCTTTTGTGCAATTGTAGTCAAGTCCGTAAGCGTTTGTGTCGGATGAAAGTGCCCGCCGTCTCCGGCGTTTACAACAGGAACATCTGAATACAGTGCTGCCGCAGTTGCCGCACCTTCTTGGGGGCTTCTGATCACAAGTGTGTCGGAATAAGAGGCTGTCATTCTTATCGTATCAGCGAGGGTTT
>Ga0209755_10005248_pt1 | contig 14820 bp, 18 predicted proteins | sample TergutCo191P1_FD_187301 | JGI IMG/M metagenome (GOLD analysis project Ga0209755, IMG submission 187301) | Cornitermes sp. P1 segment gut microbial communities from Petit-Saut dam, French Guiana - Co191P1 (SPAdes) (version 2) | ecosystem: Host-associated > Arthropoda: Insects > Digestive system... | reverse complement strand
GGAAGGCCCCGCAGGGCGCCGTTTTTTTTTGGTTACTTTTTTTTTGCGCGCGCAAAAAAAAAGTGACTCGCCGAGAGGCGAAAACCTGCCCGGAGGGCGAAAAAAAGCCGGGCCGCAGGCCCATAAAAGCATAACTCAGTTGAGAGAGGCCCGGGCCGCAGGCCCAGAGAGAACAACGCTCGGAGGGCGAAAAAAGCCGGGCCGCAGGCCCATAAAAACATTCTCAGTTAAAAAAACCCGGGCCACAGGCCTTCCCCCCCCTCTTATTTTGTGGCAGTAGGTTGAAAACACGAGTGCTGTATGTTGAAAAGGCGGGGGGCGGGGTGGCTGAAGGAAGCCATGCCATTTGGGTAGCCAACGGTTATTAGTAAGTGGAGAAGTGGAGAAATTGTGTGTCCATTCCTTTTGCGCAAGGGTTTCTGCTAGAGTCCCCTACCCCATGAAGTTGCATAGCCTCATGTTTGTTTTGCCAAACTTGTTTACGGCCTCCTCCATTTTGTGCGGCTTTTATGCCCTCACCCTGTGCTCCGCCGCCCACGTGCCCCCCGCCGCCTTCTACCAGGCCGCACTTGCCATTTTTTTCGGCATTTTTTTCGACGGGTTTGACGGCCGCGTCGCACGCCTGACGCGCACCCAAAGCCAGTTTGGCGTGCAATTGGACAGCCTGGCAGACGTCGTCACCTTTGGGGTGGCGCCCGCCCTCCTGCTTTATAAGTGGGCCTTGGAGCCTTTGGGCATATGGGGCATACTCATTGCCTTTTTTTTCCTCCTGTGCGGGGCCTTGCGCCTGGCGCGCTTTAATGTGTTGGCCCAGCGCGCCACTTCTCCCAAAACGAAAACTTCAACGTTTTTCGTTGGCTTGCCCATTCCCCTGGCGGCGGGGGTGGTGGTTTCCTGGGTATTTGTCGCCCACGAGGACATACAAAAGTTGGCCGTTTGGGGACTGTCCGCCCATACACTGGCCGCCTCGGCCACCCTGTTTTTGGCCCTACTCATGGTTTCCACTGTACGCTACCGCACCTTTAAGGAGTTGCGCATACACCGCAAGTCCATACTCTGTGTTTTAGCCATGCTGTTGGTGGGGTTGTGTGTGAGTTTTGTGTGGCACCCCGGGTGGGTGTTGGTGGTTTATTTTTCAGCCTATTTGTTGTTTGGGTTGTTGGAGTCCCTGTTGTTTTGGGTAGGGGGCCCAGAGAGGGCAGCTTCGCTTTCAGGGTTGGCTCCGCTGGAAGAGAAGCTGGTGGTGGAGCAGGGTGAGTTGCCGGAGGGCGAAGAGGGGGATGAAGCCTTAGGCTAAGGGGTGTTATGCGCATAGAGACGCTTTGTACGGGAGACGAGTTGTTGACGGGGCAAACACTGGACGGCAACGGCGCGTTTTTGCAAACCTGTTTATTGGAGCGCCTGGGCTTGCGGGTTTCGCGCAGCACCGTGGTAGGAGACGAGAGGGAGGAGTTGGTGGAGGCCCTCCAAGCGGCCAGTTTGCGTGCGCAGCTGTTGGTGGTTTCCGGGGGGCTTGGGCCGACGGTGGATGATTTGACGGTGGCGTGTGCGGCGCAAGCGGCGGGGGTGCCTTTGGTATTTTCCCCGGAAGTTTTCCAAAGCATAGAGGCGCGCGCCCAGCGCTTGGGTTTCCACCTGACGGAGGGGGCGAAGAAGCAGGCCCTGTTGCCCCAGGGTGCACGCCACACACTCAACGCGCTGGGCTCCGCGCCCATGGTACACATGCACATAGGGCGTTGTGAAGTTTTCCTTTTGCCGGGCGTACCGCGAGAGTTTCGCGCTTTTATGGAAGGCCCCCTCCTCCAGCACCTGGAGGCCCACCTGCCCCCCCCCTCGGGCGGGGGACGTATTTTCCGCAAGTTATACAGGCTACAATGCATAGGTTTACCCGAGTCCCTGTTGGACGAAGCCATGGCCCCCATAGCCGCAGCCTTCCCCGAAATAAAACTGGGCTTTCGCGTACGCTTCCCCACAGTGGAGGTGAAGTTTTTATGTGAGGCGAGTGGGGAGGGTGCATTGGCGGAGTTAGGGGAGGGGGTGGTGGGCAAAGCGCGAAAGGCCCTGGGCGTGGTGGCATATGGCGAGGGGGAGGCCACCCTGGCTGGGGTGGTGGTGGAGCTGTTATGGGGGAGAGGGGAGACGGTGGCCCTGGCCGAGAGTTGTACGGGGGGGCACGTGGCAGCGGAGTTGACGGCGGTAGGGGGTGCGAGCCGGTGCCTGGTGGGGGGTGTGGTGGCCTATACGGCAAAAGCCAAGCGTATATGGGGGGGGCTTTCCGAGGAAGTGTTGGGGGTGCAGGGGGAGGTTTCGGCGGAGACGACGCGCCTTTTGGCGCAGGGGGTGAGGGGGTGTTTGGGCACCCACTGGGGGTTGGCTGTGACGGGCTATGCGGACGGTGGGCAAGCGGGGCATTTTTTTGTGGCGTGTGCGGGCCCGGGGGGGGTGTTGCGAGAGGAGAAGGTGGTGTGGCCTGGCGCGCGGGTGGACATACAGAGGATGGCGGCGGCGCGTGCATTAAATATGTTGAGGCTTTGCCTTTTGGGCGCTCCGGAGGGGGCCTAACAAGCCAGCAGCCAGGAGACGGCCTGTTGGAGTTGCACCTCAAGGGTGGGCATATGGCCCAAAAAGAGGTGGGAGGCCTGGGGGACGACAAAGAGGCGGGTAGGGGCCTCCACTTGGTGAGCGAGGGCCTGCAAGTGCTCCAATTTGCCGAATTCGTCGTTTTCAGCGTGGACGAAGGCAATGGGTTTTTGGAGTCGGGCGACAAAGCGCATGTCGAAGAAGTCCACCCCCACCCCCACGGCCAATACCCCCCCTATACGTGCCTCTTGCAGGGCGAGGGACAAGGCCGTCCGCGCGCCGAAGGAGAAGCCGCTGGCGAGAAGGGGGCAGGAGGGGGTGGGTGGGTTGCCTGGGCTGGCTGAGTGGGCGAGGAAGTCCAAGGCGGTGCGGGCGTCTTCGAGCTCCCCCACGCCCTCGCCATAACTTCCCGTAGAGGCCTCCACGCCCCGGAAATTAAAGCGCAGGGCGCAGACGCCGGCCTCTGTCCAAGCTTTGGCAATGCGATAGGTGGTGTTGTTATGCATATTGCCACCGAGAGCGGGGTGGAGGTGGCAGACGAGGGCATGGGCGAGGGGAGGGGAGCTAGTAGGGGCCCAGAGGAGGGCCTCGAGGTGGCCATGTGGGGCGGGGAGGGCCAGGCGAGTTATCCGCATGGGGAGGTGGGGGCCGGGGAGTTAGGGCCGCAATTTTTCGCGCAGGCGTTTGGCCTGGGCTTGAAGCTCGTCGTCGAGGGAGCCCAGCTCGATGGATTTGAGTCGTTGTTCCAAGCTGGGGGGGCATTTGGGAAGCGGGTTGCTTTTTTGGAGGAGTTGTTCGAGGTGCTCCAGGGCTTTGGAGACGATTTTTTCTTTGGGGTGGTCCAAGAGGGAGTCCAGGAAATAAATATCATCAGGCAGGGTGTCATATTGCTCGACAAACTCGAGTACGCCTTTCACCCAGGAAGCCCTGTCTTCGGGCTGCATGAGTTTTCGAAGGCTTGTTTGGAAGGCTTTGCGGGTGCCTTGGGAGTCGAATTGCTCTGCCAGGGCTTTGGGGAGCTCTGCTTGGGAGAAGATGGCGTCGGCGGCCTTTTTATATTTTGTATAGGAGGGGCTGCGGGCTATTTGGGAGGTTTCTTTGGTTTCTTGTCTGGAGGTGTGGTGGCTTCTGTTGCGGTTGGCGTCTATTTCGCGCCAGGTTTTTTTACGTTTTCCTTGGTATCCGCTGGAGTCGTGGCTCATAAGAGGTTTTTCTTTCGAGAGATAGGCGGCAGAGTGGGGTGGAGGAGGTATTTTTATCAGGAGGAGGGTTGGGTTTCCTTGTTGGCTTCTTGGGGATAATACGTTTCCAGGCATTCATTGCAAAGTGCGTGGCTAAAAGTTGCACCGGAGCGTTGCTCAATATAGGTTTCGACCCGTTCCCAAATTTGCTCATCATTTCGGACGCGTTTGCAATGCATGCAAATGGGCAGGAGGCCCTGCAACTGTTTGACATGCTCCAAGGCTGCGCTGAGCTGATGGATTTTGGATTCCAAGGTTTCTTCAAGCTCCAAGAGGCGCTGGCCGACGCGGAGGCGGGCATGGAATTCGCCGATGTGGACGGGTTTGGTTAGAAAGTCATCCGCGCCGGCGTCGAGGCCTGAAATAATGTCCTCTTTACGGGAGCGAGCGGTGACGAGGAGGATATAGCGATAAGTGGTTTGTTGACGGATGAGGCCGCAGAGGGTGGGGCCGTCGATGCCGGGCATGCTCCAGTCGAGGATAACCAGGCGAGGAGCCTCTTCGGTTTGCAAGACTTCCCAAGCTTTGGTTCCATCTTCCACGGCGATGACAGAGAAGCCCAGTTTGCTCAGTTGGTGAATGAACAGCATCCGCGTGACACTCTCGTCCTCAGCGACGAGGATATTTTGAAGAGTGTTGGATAAATTTTGGGACATAGGTTTTCTCTAACGAGGAAGGCAACAGAAAGAAGCAATAAAAGCTCGGCAAAGCAGAACCTTAGCTTTTGAAGGGTATTTTATAACAGGAGGGAGGAGGAAGAGGAGGGCTTCCCGTGCTATTTCCAAAGGGGCGGATGTAGGCCCAAAGCCTCAGAGGAAGCAGGAGTAGGCGCTAGGGGATTAGACTTCAAAATTTGGGTTTTGGGCGACGAATTGTTTCCAGCATTGGACGGCGAGGGAGCGTTCCTCTTCGGAGGCATCCGCGCGGAAGTGGAAGCTGTCGCCGACGGTGCAAGAGAGCTCGTCAATGGCTTGTTTACGTTGCTCAAAGCTTTCGGACTCGAGGGCGCAGACGAGCCATTCGACTCTGCGCTCATGTTGGGCGCGGGACCACCACCTTTGCCAGAGGTTGGGGGAGGGGCCGAGGTGGATGCAGGAGAGTTTTTGGAGGGCCCAGGCGGCGGTTTCAGCCACCCAAGCGTCCACGTCGCCGGTCCATTTTATAAGGGTTTCAATGCTGCCTTTGTCTTTGGCGGCGACGACGGCTTTGGCGGCCAGGGTACGGCGCAAGGGGTCCCTAACGTTGAGGGAGTGTTGAATAAGGAGGAGGGCATGGGGCCACTCGCGGAGGGATTTGAAGTGGGGCAAGGCGGTGCGGGCGGATGAAGCGACATGGGAGTCCGTATGAGACAAAGCGAGGGCCACAGGCTCCAGGAGTTGAGGGGAGGCGAAGATACCTGCGAGTTTGAGAGCAGCGCAGCGCAGGTTTTTGTCTGCAGAGGAGAGGAGGGGTTTGAGGGCCTGGGCGCCGGCCTCGCCCAATTGCAGCAGGGCATGGGGGATAGGGCCGAGGGTATGGAGAGGGGGGAGGGACTCGTCTTCGTTGAGGAGGGTGGAGTGGGGGCCTGGGAAGAGTTGGGCGAGGGCGTTGGCGGAGGCCTGTGGGGTTTGCCCGAGTATTTCCCGTGCAGTATTTTGGGTAGCGGCGTCCGTCTCAAAGAGTTGGGTGATGGCGTGGGCGATGCGCTCTTTGAGAGCGGTTTCGTCGAGGGTTGAAGTGGGCAGGGTTTGTTGGCGGCGTACCCACAACAACTCATGGAAGGCGTCAGGGAGTTGTTGGCAGAACAGGGTGAAGTCCGCGAATTGTTTTTGTTGGAGGGAGTTTTGTCCTGAGTCTCCATAGAAGATGGCGACCAATTTGTCGCCCACGGCGATGGGGTAGATGAAGATGGAGCGAGGCCGGCGTTGGATGTCTGCGAGGAAGCGTTGGAGCCTGGGCTCCTGGGGAGGGGGGCCGAAATAAGCGGAGGTGGTTTGGGAGGTGGAATAGAAGATGCCGGGAGGGGAGAGCTCCATTTTTGTGCGCAAGAAACCTTCTTGAGCGCCTTTACCTGCGCAGGAGAAGCCTTGGGCTTTGCCTTGGACGACGGAGAACAAGCCTACAAACTCAAAGCAGCAAAGTCCGAAGCGCAAGAGGACGGACGTAAGGCCGTCTCTGTTTTTTTGTGCCAGCCGCAGTTGTGCTTTGGCCTCTTCAAGCGTCCAGAGAGGGGCGGCCTCCATGCTGTTTTGGAAGGAGGGGGGTGTGTAGAGCACGTCCTGAGGGGGGGATTCTTTTTGAGGGGGTTTGGCTTCAGGGGGTTTGGATTTTTCAAGGGGGCGAGGAGGGGGGATGTTGGCGAGGAATTCCTCGAACAAGTTTTGTGCGAAGGGGCCCTCGTCGACGGCAAAGAAAGCGGGAGGGGGGGGTGGAGAGGGGGCTGTTTCTGTGGGTGTTGCTGCTGGTATTTCTGTGGGTGCTGCTGTGGGTATTTCTGTTTCTGTGGGTGTTGGTATTTCTGTGGGTGTGGGTGTTTCTGTTTTTATTTGGGTTGTTTCCGGAGGGGGTTTGGGTTTGGCCCAGAACTGTTGTTTGACTTTAACGAAGAAGTCCTTGAAGACGTTTGAGGAATGGGGAGCAGGTATGTTGAGCTCAAGGGGGAGAGGGGGGGCAGAGGGTTCGGCAGGGGATAATTGGGGAGGGGGTTTGGATTCCTGGAGGTTTTCAGGGGAAGGCTCTTCAGGAGGGGAGTCTGGGGGTTTGGTTTGGGAGAGTTTTTCCAGGAGGTGGAAGGTACGTTTGGAGATGGCCAAGCCATAGAGGGTAGCGAGCCACTGTTGGATACGGCATTCAATAGCTATCCACGGCAGGAGTTTACGACCGACGCGCAGGCTGAAAGCTTCCAGGGCTTCGAGTTTGGGGGGATAAGCGACAGCGACATGCAGGGCTTCGTCCTCTTCGCAGAGGGGGACGCAGGCATGTTGTTGGCACCATTCGGGCAGGAGCAATTTTGCCAGGGAGAAGTCTGGGTAGAAGTGGTTGAGGTTAACAGGTTTCAGCTGAGTGGCTTCGGACAAGGCTTCGAGCAAGCTTTCTTCGCTCAGCAAGCCAGCATCCAACAAGGAGGAGTCCAGGGTCCAGCCTTCCTCAGTGGGTTGAGCAGGCAAGGATTTGAGGAGGGTGTCGTTCAGCCCGAGTTGGGAGAGGGCGAGGAGGAGCTTATCGGTCATGGGGATGCAGCGGTGGGGCTACTGCTGGGGTTTTTTTTTAGGTTGGACGCGGATGACGAAGGTGCCCACACATTTGTCGTGAAAGGTTTGTTGGCGCGAATCGCCGATGGCCCACCAGAAGCCGGAGAGGGCGAGGCCGAAGGAGAAGAGGGAGAAGAAGCCGCGGAACAAAGCTCTGACAATGCCGATGGGGAGGCCTTTTTTGTTGACGAGTTGGAGGCCAAAGAGTCTACGCCCTGGGGTAGCGCCATTCCAAGCGATGGCGAAGAAGCTTGTATAAGCGAAAGCGAGCAAGGCGAGCAAGGAGAGGCCGGCCGGCCCCAATATTCTCCAGGAGGCGGCGCTGCTAAACCACGAGTCATCCCCCATCATGGTTTTGGCGACCCACAAGACAGCCCATGTAGCCAAGCACAGGAGCAAGGCATCGGTGTTGAAGGATGCGAGCAAGCGCCAGAGGGGGGCGGGCAGGGCCTCATGGGTTTCCTCAAGGGGGTGGGCGTCAGGGGTGGGTGGGGGAGGGGGTTGGTTTTCAGGGTCAACAAAGCTGGGGGGGGAGCTTAGGTGGAAGATGGGGAGGGAGAGCGGGGGTGTGGGGGCGGTTTCTTTTTCGATGAAGGAGAAGGAGGGGGTGGCAGGCTCTGGAGGGGGGCTAGGGATTTTCTGAAGGGCCTCGGCGATGCTTATATTGAGGTCTGTTGTTATTTCTGGGGTTGGGGATTCATAGGGGGTGGGCGTCAGGAGAGGGGAGTCTTTTTCGTTGGCAAGCTCCGTCAATGTTGTTGTGAGGAGGTTTCCGAGGGATTTTGTAGGCTCTGAGTCCTCGAAGCGACGTGTAGGCCCTGCGTCCTCGAAGAGGGAGGCAGCGGGCTCTGGGGCGGAGGGGGTGGTATGGCGAGCACTTGGGATGACAAAGTCCGAGGCAGGAGGGGGAGGGTCAGCGTGGTGGGGGGCCAGAGGGGCAGAAGGGATAGGGGTTTGGGCCTGGGTTTCTTTTACAGCGAGGGTAGCGATGGGGTCCCATGGGGGTGCGGAGGGGAGGTCAAGAGGAGGGGGGGGTGGTTTTGTAGAAGAGGGGGGAAGGGCGCTGGGGGGCAGGAACATGGCCTCGAAGTCCGGGACACCCTCTGAGAAGACTTCGTCGAGCAGGGCGCTGAGTGTTTCGGAGGGGTCGGCGTCGTCATAGTCCTCTGGGGAGAGGAGGCTTTCTGAAGGGGTGACCAAGACGCCTGGGCCTATGGAGGGTTTGGTTGGAGTGAGGGGTTGAGAAGGGGGCAAGGTTTCCGTGTAGCTGGTTTGGGCTTTGAGGGCCGCAGGTGTTGGGGTTGGCAGGGGTGTAGAGGGGGAGGGTGTATTTTGGACATCTGCGGGGACGTTGGAGGTAATGTTGGGGGGTTTGGGAGGGGCAGCCGATTGAAATTCTTTTTCGAGAGCTGAGAGCTCTGACTTTCCGAAGAGGACGGTTGTGCGTTGAGGCAGGGGGTAGGTTTTAACAGGGCGAGAAGCAGGCTGTTTGGTTTTTGGGGAGATGGCAGAGAGGTAGGGGGAAGCTTCTGTTGAAGGAAGCTCCTCTGTGAGGGGTGTGGCCCGCAGCGTATGCTCTTTTGGGGGCGACTTTGCTGGGGGGTTGGACAGACCCTTGTCAGGGCGAGGGGAGCTTTTTTCTTTTTCGTCTTTTTCTTTTTCGTCGGTATTGCTCACGTTCAGTCTGCTTTCCCATATAAGACGAGGGCCATTTTTTCTTTTCCCTACCCCAGCTGCCCGGCCACAAACTGAAGAATGCTTAGCACAGCAAGCCCAGTTGTTTCTGCTTTTAAAATACAGGGGCCCAACCCCACGGAAACAGCGCCCTGTTGTTTGGCCGACGCCACCTCGTCAGGAGTCCAACCGCCTTCGGGGCCAACCAACACGGCCAATTTACCCAAAGGTTTGCCGGAGGCCAAAATTTCTCTCAAAACTTCTCTCAAGAGGCATTGAGTTTCGGACTCATTGAGGAGCAGCAGGTGGCAGTCCTTGGGTTGTTGGCGCAAAGCTTCGTCCAGGGGGAGGCAAGGTTGCAGTTTGGGCAAGAGGTTGCGCTCAGACTGGCGGGCAGCTTCTTCCATAATTTTTTGCCAGCGGGCCTGGCGTTGAGAGGAGGCGGGCAAGGTTTGCAAGCTTCGCTCTGAGAGGAGGGGCCAAAACTCAGCGACGCCCAACTCAGTGGCTTTTTGCAGCACCCACTCAAAGCGAGAGGGCTGGCGAAGGAGTGTTTGGAGGAGGAGGATGGGAGGAGGAGGGGCACCTACGTGCTCCTCGCTAAGGGTGAGGCGGATTTTGTTGGAAGTGAGCTCTTCGAGTTGGGCCAAGAAGCTTTTTCCTCCTCCGTCGAATACTTCCACATTTTCACCCAAGCGGCAGCGCAGGACATTCGCCAGATAGTGATAAGCACTTCCCTGGAGGAGACATGAGCCAAGTTGTGCGTTGGGGACATAAATTCGTTTCACGATTTTTCAAAGCCCAAACAAACCCATTCCTTCACTTCACGTTTGACACTCAAGCGCATTTTGAAATTTGAGAACAATGTTTCCAACTCTGCCGACTGGGGTGCCAGAATACCCGAGAGGACGAGATATTTCTTTGTTTTTTTGCAGAGGGCAGGGGCCAAGTCCTTCAAGGCATTAGCAAATATATTGGCGACGACAAGCTCGAAGCGCTCATGGATTTGGTGAAGTTCTGCGTTGGAAAGTCTCAGGTTATTAATTTTATTTAGTTTAATATTTTCTTGGGCATAGGAGAGGGCGGTGGGGTCATTGTCGGTAGCCAGGGCATGGAGGGCGCCCAATTTACAGGCCGCCATTCCCAAAATTCCCGTGCCGGTCCCCACATCCAACACCGTACAAGCAGGGGAAGAGGAGCAGAAGGCATCTATTTCCTCGAGGCAGAGGTGGGTGGAGGGGTGGTCTCCGGTGCCGAAGGCCATTTTAGGCTCGATATAGAGGGCGTGTTTACCTGGGGGTGGGGCAAGCCAAGGGGGGCCGACCCAGAGGTGAGGGGTTTGTGTGGCAGAAATTTGCTCTCTCCAAGAGGTGGACCAGTCTTTATTTTCCGTTTCGGCCAAGGAGATGGGTTGTGCATTCCATTGGTTTTGGGCGATTTGCAGGGCTGTTTGGGCAGCGGAGAGGGTTTCGAAGAAGGCGACTATTTGTATTTTTCCAGGAGGAGGGGAAGGGGTGCCGGGCATAGGCAGGAGGTGGTTTTCGCGCCATTCTTGTCCGAGGGAGCCGCATTCAAAAAGCGAGTTACTGAGGGATTCTGCGAGGTTTTCGTCTATTTCTACGAGTATATGGAATGAGGGCACGTGAGGAGCATAGCACAAGGAGGTGGAGGGGGAGGGAATTTGGAGTTTTTATAGGGAGTTATTGTTGTTGTTAGGGCGAATATATTCGCAGATAGGGCCGAATATCGACAAAACCGCAAAAATTTTATACATAGCAGGGAGCTCAATGGCCGTTGTGGGAATTGCAGGAGCAAGAACTTAGCTTATGTACCCAGATAATGACGATACGAACCCTGGCAGCAGCGGTTCAGGTGTGTTTTTTCACGCAGGAGAGAAGCTTTCGTCGCCAGTAGCACCACCTCCTTTACCCAAGCGAGCGAGCAACCCGATGCTTTCAATTCCTTCTGAGATACAGAACTCTGTAGTGGGCATTGTCCCCTCGACGATTTCCTCCACAAATATTTCCGCGACGAGCATTTCGTCCACGGCCATAAACCTATTTCAAGAGATGGCAGAGCCGCAGTTGGCGCCGGATGCGAGTTTGGCGGACAAGCTATATTTTTTTCAAACGCTCGCGCAGCAGAAGAGTGAGATTGTGGAGCGCGCGCGAATACTCTACGTAAGCCTCCAGAGGGAATGCCAAGCGCTCCGCAGCAGGTGTGCGCAGTTGCAGTTGGGGGGGGCCGGGGGTGTAGAGCATGCGACGCAGTTGAAGGCGTTGCAGGAGTTGGTGGAGCGCGAGTCCATACGCACGCAGGAAGCGGAGAACAAGGCGGTGGCGTTGAAGGCGCAGGTAGGCGAGCTTGAGGAGGAGCGCAAAGACTTGGCGCGTGCTTTGGCTGAAGTGGAGGGCCAATACTCTCAATTTAAGCAGTCCATGGAGGGGGCGGTGGAGTCCCGCAAGCAGATGGAGGAGGAGTTGGTGAAGATGAAGGAGGAGTTGGTGCACACGCAAGAGCAGGTAGCGGAGTTGGCGGCGGAGCGGGCGGACATGGCGGGGCAATTGGAGGCCACGACAGAGGGCTATGAGAGTTGTGTGAGGGAGGCCGAGCAGTTTGCAGCAGAGAATGAGAATTTGCGTTTGGAGATAGAGGCCTACAAGTCCAGTTTTGGCCAGCACCAAAGCAATGAGTTGCATTTAATGACTGCGGAGTTGAAGGAACTCAGAGAGCGGGTGGAGGCCAGCGAAAGCGAGCAGAGGTGGTTGGAACAAAGTTTGGAGCGCTCAGAAACGCGCGTACAGGAGTTGGAAGCGGCCCTGCAAGCCAGGCCGGAACAGGGGGGCAAGGGGTTGGAGGTGGAGTTGGAGGCCACGCGTGCAGAACTTGAGAGGGTGCGTGTGGAGTTTTCGGCCTCTCAGAAGCGCGAGTTTTCCGTTGGGCAGGAAGTGACAGAGCTTTCCCAGGAGAAGGAAGCACTCGAGACACGGCTTCAGTCTCTGCAAAGAGAACTTGAAGGAGCCAGGCAACACACTCAGGAGAGCCCGTCCTTCTCTCAGCCAAACGCAGACGTTTTGAACGAGTTGAGACAGTTGCGCGAGACGGTTGTGTTGCTGAAGAAACGCCTCATGGTTGCTGAGGCGGCAGCTGAGGCAGCTGCGGGCCTCAAGTCCAAAGTGGCGCGCCTTGAAAGCATGTTGCGCCAAGGTGGCCGCTAGTTGACGTTTGTTGAAAAGCCGCCCCAGCCACCTGTTGACGCTTGCCCAAGCTGGCACACGCCACGGCAACTTGCTGTTTATGTACATTTTCCTTTTTGCCACTCGAAGTGCCCCTATTGCGACTTTGCCTCTGTGGCCACGCGGCACATTCCGCATGAGGCATATGCCGAAGCTTTGCTTGCAGAGTTGGACAGGCGTTGCGAAGTGTGGCCTGAGTTTAGGCAAGGCTGCATGCAGGCGAGCAGCGTTTATTTTGGTGGGGGCACGCCTTCGCTTTGGGAGGCGGGGTGTTTGGCGAGGGTGCTTGAGCATTTGGAGCGGAAGTTGGGTTTTGCAGACAACATAGAAATAACGTTGGAAGCCAACCCCAATGCGGCACAGGCAGTGCCGTTGGCGGCATTCCGTTTGGCGGGTGTCAACCGCCTCTCTTTGGGCATACAGAGTTTGGATGAAGCCATGCTCCACCGCCTTGGGCGCACCCACAATGCGAAGGAGGCGTTGGAGGCTGTTGAGAGGGCGCGGCGGGTGGGTTTTGAAAACCTCTCGGTGGACCTCCTCTATGCTTTGCCGGGGCAAAGTTTGGAGCAAGCTTGTGCAGATGCCCGGGCGGTTGTTGCATTGGGGCCGGAGCATTTGTCCCTCTATGCTTTGACGCTTGAGGAGGAGGTGTTGTCCCAAGCAATACCCATGGCCGGGCAGTTGCCATATTTGCCCTCGGAGGAATTGAGTTTGGAGATGCGCTCGCAGATGGCGCGCATGGCCTTGGAAGCGGGCCTTGAGCGCTATGAGGTGTCCAACTATGCGCGCCCCGGCAGGGCTTGTGCGCACAACCTGAATTATTGGAAAGGGGGCGACTACCTAGGGCTGGGGGCGGGGGCCGTAGGGGCTTTCATTCGTCCCGAGGGTGGACAACGTTGGTTTAACCACCGTTTATGGGAGGACTATGCCCGGGCATTGGCGGCGGGGGGCTTGCCGGAGGGGGAGCGGGAGCACCTGAGCAAGCGGGCTTTATTTATAGAGAGGGCCATGTTGGGCCTACGTCTCACAGAGGGTGTGGAGCCAGAGGTTTTGTGTGCAACATTTGGGAAGAGTTTTGAGGAGGTGAGGGGGCGCATAAGCGCCTGGGAGGCAGGGGGGTGGGCAACCTACGCCGCCGGGCGTTTATGCCTGAGTGAGCGTGGCATGGACATACACAGTGCTTTATGCGAGCAGCTGCTTTAGTTAGACCGGTTTTACTTTGACATGACTTCTTCATTGGACTCGTTTTTGCTCAGCCCATGCCACTCAAGTGCGCTCCCTGCCTCCTCCCTTCCGTCAGCAAGCTCCACCAGCAAGCTCCGGTGGAGCTTGCTCCTCGCAAAAGTCTCGTCCGCTGCAAGCGTATGTCCCATTGAAACCGGTTTGTAGGCTTAACCTTAAACAAAACCGGCCTAGGCCGGTGCAAGAAAGAAGAAAGGAGACGGCAGTGGGGCAGAAGTTTTTGGAGTGGGCAGACAGTTGGATACAGGGCCTGGGCCCCTGGGGCTATGGGGTGTTGGCTTTGGCCGCCCTATTGGAATACCTCTTCCCCCCATTTCCCGGGGACAGTGTGGTGGTATTGGGGGGCATTTGGGCCTGGCGTACCTCCCAGTCCTGGCTGGGGGTATGGGCGGTGGTGGCATTGGGCAATATTTTGGGCATAGGCATTCAGCACCGCATAGGGCATATTTTGGTGCAGAGGGTGCAGGGCCGGGAGGCAGGGAGGGTGGTGAAGAGGCTTAAGGCCTGGGGGCTGACGGAGGAGCGCCTGGCAGGCATGCAGGAGCGTATTTGCCGGCACAGTGTGGCATTGCTTTTGGCGAACCGGTTTTTGCCTTCGCTGAGGGCGTTGGTATTTTTGGCTGCGGGGGCTTCGGGTTTGTCGTTGAAGAAAACCCTGGGGTGGGGGGTGTTGGGCAGTTTGGTCTGGAGTGCTTTTATTTTGGGTATAGGCGCCTGGGTGGGGGGCAATGTGGAGCGGGTGTTGGGTTTGCTGGAGGGCTACCAGACGGTGGCCGCCTGGGTATTGGGCGCAGCCGTTGTGTTTTGGGTTTGCTACAAATTATGGAAGCGCCGGAGGTGAGGAGAAGGTTTCTTCTTGCCCATTGGGGCGGGGTTTCTTTAACTGAGAATGTTTTTATGGGCCATGCGGCCCGGGCCCCTCTTAACTGAGTCATGTTCTTCTGGGCCTGCGGCCCGGCACTTTTTTGCCCATTGGGCCTCCTTGTTCCGCCAAGGGCGGGTCACTTTTTTTGGGTGCCCAAAAAAAGTAACCAAAAAAAACCACTCTGGCCGAGGGCCTTTGGCCTCACTCGCAACCCTCTTGGGGCTTTCCTCCTCCGCACCCATCAGCGAGGGTCGCGGGACACTGTGCAAAATTTGGGGCGTGTCAGCAGCAGTTTTTGAAGCCAACCGCCTGCTTTCAGCAGGCGGCTCCATAAGGCCGTTGAAGTGTCAACTTTGCCTTGCTTTCTGTCAACTCGTGGGTTGACATGAGGTAAGGCAAAGTTGGCATATGGGCTATTTGAAAGCCTCGTGTCGAAGACACGAGGTTGGCCACAAAAGGCACTGCTGACATGCTCCAAGTTTCGCACAGTGTTCCGCGACCCTCGCTGATGGAGGCAGGTGAGGGAAGCCCCAAGAGGGTTGCGAGTGAAGGGTGTTTTTCGAGGTTGTTTCGAATGGCTTCAGGGGGGTTGCGGGCGAGGCATATTTTCCGAGGTGGCCTCAAACGGCACTGCTGACACGCTCCAAGTTTTGCACAGTGTCCCGCGACCCTCGCTGATGGGCGCGGAGGAGGGAAGCCCCAAGAGGGTTGCGAGTGAGGCGAAGGCCCCGCAGGGCCACCGGAGGGAGCCG
>Ga0209755_10005247_pt1 | contig 14821 bp, 4 predicted proteins | sample TergutCo191P1_FD_187301 | JGI IMG/M metagenome (GOLD analysis project Ga0209755, IMG submission 187301) | Cornitermes sp. P1 segment gut microbial communities from Petit-Saut dam, French Guiana - Co191P1 (SPAdes) (version 2) | ecosystem: Host-associated > Arthropoda: Insects > Digestive system >... | reverse complement strand
CGCTGTCGTGTAGGATGTGAGCACTGCTCGCATCCTACAATGCAGCACCACACAACCACTACCAACCACATCCAGCAGAACCAGAACAACACACCAAATGCAATAACAGGGCCTTTGTTCTCCTGAAGATGGGCATAATGATGCCCGAAACATGTTGTAACAGAAGTTAATAATAAACATCTAATTGTTGCATCTTGTTGGTCTTCTCTCTTCATATTTTGCGCATGATACATGGTCATAGGAACCTAAAGCATACAAACATGTCCTTGTCTATACGTTGTAATGTATCTTTCTTATGGAGTATTAATTTGAAAGCACATCTTAGTGAAGCCTTCACAGATACGAGCAATTGATTAGAATACAGTACATTCAGTTCAGTCCCACCTCTACAGACTGCTTCTGTATTTGATGTTTCAGTGGTAATGACTTTATATTACAGTATTCATTTTTGGGCATTCTGTGTGTATGTAAACGCACAAAGCAGACATGTTTGTGGGTTGTTTATTTGACTTTTCCTTATTATACAGTCTTATTACCCTAGACCCAAAATTCAGTATTTTGTGGTGTGTTTGAAAGATACATGTCCATGCATGCAGAAGAGCTCCAAGTATGAATCATGGGGAGAATTTATGAATGAGCCCAGTTGCTGGTGCCTTGTGCTTTTGTAGCTGACGTATTTGTAGATAATATATGTTTGTTCTTTTAAAGGATGTGCAGCAAGGTATTAAAGATTGTTTATTTTCTGTAAGGTAAACATAGGCCATGTGTGATGGAAATAAACCGTTTGTTCTAATGCTAGCCACCCATTGAATTCAGTTGCAGAGGCTTGACCTTGTATTCTGTTCCCAGGAATGGGATGCTTCTTGCATCTTGAAAAATGAGGTCATGTATGCAGAATTGTAAGGCCTTTTTTTGTTGAACATGAGAGTATAAGCAATTGAATTAAAATCGTTCCCCATTTTTCCCATTACTGGTACCATGCACTTTGAATGAGTATTTATTCTCAGTATTTTTTCTTATACTACAAGAAATATATTATTTGCATTATTGTTTATAAATGTGAGCTTTACTCCACTTTGTACCATAACTAGGCATACAAAAAATTGCCATGCAAGTTTCCTGTGACCACATATGTGAGTTATGTTAAGCACATGAAAAGTCTCGTTGTGTAAAAGCATGCTGGGCTTGTAATTGTTTGTCATTTGGAATGCAGCTAAAGTGTGGAATCCTTGGATTTTTGGAGACACAGTTCTGACTAGTCACCATGACCTTGATAACATTGATTGTGAAAGCAATTCTTTTATTTGTTTAGTCAAAAATCTGGGGTAGAAATTTCAACTAACATGACCTATGGAACAGGAAATTGTTTCAAACTATGAATTGTAATTTTGGGCCTCAGAGACATTCAGAACCAATGATTTCGCACTTCATTATGTCGGGGAGACTATGAATGCATGTCAACTATATGAAATAAATGTGACAGGACTAAGAGGAAGCTGATAATGTCATGCATTGTCAAAAAGGTAGTTGAATCAACAGTTTATCCTCTTAGGCATGGTAAATTTTAGCCCATTATTTTATTACTTTTACATATGTTTTCATTATCGGTTTCACAGTTTATGCTTACGTGTTGCTGAAAATGGGAATACAGTTATTATAAGAGCTGTTGATAATGGGAATCATTGTTTGGACTTTTGCCATTATCCATGTTTGAAAGGGAGGTACAAACACTGTATTTTGGTAACATGACCAGTCCCCATCCTTTAGCAAAGAAATGGTGTAACACATACCTTGTTGGGCCCTTTAGACAAAGCTATTCTAAACCTGTGGGCAACACACATCTTTTTAGCTATGAAATAAAGTGAAATGCCACCTTGATGCAACTAGGTAATTGAATTGATGTATTCTTAGCTCAACATGTTTTGGGTACATACGCCCATCATGAGGGGCATTAGATGTTGAGTTGCATCATATGGTTTTCTGCACCGAGTTTTTGAATGGGTGGTGATCTTGACAGCTGTTGCATAGGTCGTGTTTATGGTACTGTGCAACTCGCACAGCACCATCCACACCGTACACACAGCCTATGTAGCGGCTCTCAAGACCACCGCCCATTCAAAAACTTGGTGCAGAAAACCATATGCTGCAACTCAACATCTAATGCTCCCGATGATGGTCGTATGTACCCGATACATGTCGAGCTAAGAATACGTCAATAGAATCACCAAGTTGCATCAAGTTGGCATTTCACTTTATTTCATGAGTAAGATGCATGGTCAAACACCCATCACTTTATGTAGTGTGATGTATGCCTAATATCTGGTAACGTGAACGGAATGTAATAGAAATTTCATAAAAAATGTGTCATTGTGCATGCAATTGTCATTTGGAATCCTACAGAAATGTATTACATAACCGGTATAAACCCATCATTCAGCACTTGTTTGAAAACTGTAGCAGTTGATAAGACTAAGTGTGTAATCACACAACTTTCCTCTCAGGATATCATATAGTGGCCTGTGTTTGGAATGGCCCTATAATAGTTGGCAGCCTTGAAAAATCATTCAGCAAGCCAGAAGAGCACTTCTGATGTGTCATATACATTAGAACAAGAAGGCAGTCCAAATACATTGAAGAGAGAACTGTCTCAGATAGTTCTTCAGACCAACAGGTTATGTTCACAGTCATGGGAAGTTCATTTAGGCATTTATCTCAGAAGGAGAAAATATTTCCTGCCTGGAATTTAACATGATTATATTCCAAGTAGAATGATTGCTTGGTAACATCTGCTTCTGAATCAATTTTTTACTGAATCTATAAAAAAACATATCTTTGCAAAAAGTGAGAAAGTCCATTTTAAGAATGGTCTGAATTTTTTGTATCCACATTTGAAGCTGGATATGGTGTGTGCATTTGAGTGTTTTCCAAAATGGCTGTTTCATTGGGTGTGAAGTTCATATGGAAAAATGGACGTACCTGCAAGCCCCACAGTGTATGCAGTTGGCTATAATCTTTCTACACCATGCCTGGAGCCCTGCATGAGATGCTTAGTCCATTAGTTGTGAATCTGCATCTTTTATGAGAGAAATTCACAGCACTTTGGTGAAACCATGTAACATTCAGAGTCCAGATACTCTAGTGAGTTTTGATTTGGTGAGTCTACTAGCAACATGCCTGTCAAGGAGGCCCTAGACATTTTTGGGAACATGCTTCACAATGATCATTTAGTGGCAAAACGATATGTGTTGTAGGTTGAAGTCATCATGGGTTTATTAGAACTTTGAGGACTGTAAACTTTCAGGGTGACAGTATGTTATTCCAACCAAAGAGGAGCTGGCTATGGAGGCTTCCTGTCTCCAGTTGTCAGTAATATGTACATGGAGCATTTTGAGGACACTGTGAAACACAAAATAGCATTGTGACTCTGATATGGATAACACATTTGTGGTATCCTTGATAGCTAACAGGATTTTTGCAATTATATCAGTATATGTAAGTTTACCTTGGGAATGGAATTGGGCAGCAGTATACAATTTGGACATTGCGGTCAGCAGGAAAGGAATTCCACTGGCCACAAAGGTTTATAGGAGAGCTACTCACACTGGCCACAGTTTTAACTTCCACACTGTCTACCCCACATCTAAAAAAGGGGAGTCTTTCAGCACTTACATGATGGAGATATTATCATATGACAAGAACATCAGGACGTATTGAATGCAGTTGATAACCTCAGAAGTGATCTTCAACTCAGCACTTGTCTCTGACAAGTGACTGATTCAGTTCACATCAGTTCTATGAAAAGCAGTCTCTGAAAAAGCAGGAAAGTTCCTTGATTTGGTTTTTATAACCTGTGTAACAGGAATTTCTAAGCAGTGTAAACACATCAGTGATCGTTACAACATAAAACAGCCTTCAAAACAAAGTATGCTCTTAAGAGTTTGCTCTTAAGAACCAGACCAAAGAAAAATCCACAACAGACATCATTCCATACATATAGCATTCCATGTGAATGTGGGAGAAGCTATACTAATTAAACAGATAGAATGCTAACAGTGTGGTTGTAGGAACACAGGCAAAATTTGAAAGATGGTCATATGGAAAAATCTGAATTGAATCTAGCATGCTTATTAACAGGGTCATCAGACAGGTTGGATTGAAACCAAGATTCTCCAAATTGAAAATAGTAGTAGATATAGGAAATAAAAATTGGCTTACGCAACCTGTTCGTTAAATCTTGCCAGCCAGTCTATTTCAGAAATTTCACCCATTTGGATCCCCCCAATCAACAAAAAGGTTATCAAGTAACGATATTCTACCTTTTTGGTAGTTTCAGTTTTGCATCATAGATTGTTCTAGCAGTAGGTAAATTTGGCACTAGAGTTACATGGAGCAGGAGGGGGGGAGGTGGGGTTGCATTCTTGAAATTGTGCTGTTTTATTTGTCTTTGTTGTCTGTTGTGGTGATAGGTCTCAATAGCCACTAACACAGCTTTTATGATAATTTCTGTTAACTGCTGTTCACTTTACCACATATTGGATGTTGCTAATGAACAGTAATGCGGGTTGCCCTGAACCTTTAGTGTACCTTGTACCTATTGGACACAATGGAGTAGATGTTTTACTAACTTTTTGTGTGGGGAGCAGGCCCCACTACTCTCCCCAGATCAGTGTGTTTAGGTTTTTTAGTTGTTATTTTAAATATGGACAATGGAGAAAATCCACACACCATCAGAATCATGTAGAACTGTATCTTGATGGCTGTTTTGGTTTGACTTTCAGAGTATGAAAACTGGAATTTGGTATGGAAACTGGAAATAATTTAGCTGTATGGTTGAACAATGCCAATTTGCCCGCATTTTCTTCGTAATTTGCTGTTTGTGCTGAATGGTTAACCTGATGGAGGTTGGTCTTTGTTTCATGTCAGACATTTGGGACCTGTAGAATGTTCCATCAAGTTGGCTGTATATAGGCTGGCTAATATAAGCAATACTGATTTCAGAACTTTAGAACAAAGTTGTTACATTTGGAGAGCACATACGTAGCTAGTATCAAGCTGTGGCTAAGAGCCACAGCTTGATACTAGCTGCATAGTTCTGTTTTCTGACTTTTGACCTGTACCATTAAATCCTGATTCATGCTTCTTGGTGTCCCTCATCTGCACAATGTTAAGAGAACAGTCGGGCTGATATTTTTCATACCAGAGGTAGTGGTGTTTCTAACCAAAAAATGACAAATTTCCTTTGTGTTAGAATCTGTCTCTTACTTGAAGGTGCCCCCTGTATTTAATGCCTGGTGTAATTACCCAGAGGTAGTGTAGTGAACATCAGGTTTGAGACCAGGGGTGAGTGAAGTACAGCACAGTTGTCAAAAGTTAACCAATGACAAGAGTTATATTTGGTCCCTAGTGATTTAAGGTATTATTAGTAATATGCCCATCTATCAGTCTGTATATAGTAATTGTTGGGACATAATGTGCAAATATTGTAATAACAGTACATGATGGAGTAAATAAGCAGAAATTTTTACTGTGATGAAAATGCATGTTTTGTGTTTTTTAATGAATGAATTTACTGTGTTCATCCACTCAATCCATAATAGGGTTTGAGAAAGTCAAGTATGTCCTCCATGTTTGATTTAAATCATGCATTCATGTCCTGGAAACATAATCAGAGTTGTTATTCAATTTTAATTAGTTTCCAGTAATAATATGTTTATGGCTATTTATACCGTCAGAGTACATTTAATAGTTCAAGTAATTTATAAATATTTTATAAATTTCTAAGTGCATTGTTTTTCTCATGAGACTTCCTTGCCTGCAGTTGCTTTGAGATGCAGGGAGACAATCTGATAATTTTTGCCAGGACATGGCTCACTGTGTTGGTTTTACTCTGTGTGTGAGCTTGTCCAATGAGGGATACTGCAGACTTGAGTTGCTGGCCCACTAGTACCTACTTTATGTTTTCATCATTATTAATTGTGTCTGTATGGAACATAATCCATGCACTTGGGATACACCTGTAGAATGTGAGACCAGACCAACAATGATTGCAGTACATGTCCTGAAGATAGTCAGGGTTGACTGTTCTGAACATATTTGTGTATCTCAGATCAGAAGAGTTTTTTAATTGTCACTGTTGAAGGCAGTGTGTTTAAAGCACCATCCTGACTAGATGAAATGAATCCCAGTTGTTCTCCTAAATGCTGTCTAATTTTTGACATTTGTAGATAAATGTATCTATCATTAATAAAGACAGACTACTTTGAGCAACTTGTGGCTTGTCAAAAACTCACAAGTGAGTTTGGACAGTGAGATATCTAAGTATAGCTATTCCTTAACAGTTTTGGACTAATATGACATTTTGATTAATAGATTCATGCAAAGAAATATTCTTATGACAGAATATTGCCTATATATGCTGAATATTATTTATATGTGTATTGTGAGTGGACATTTAAAAAGTTGAGTGTGTTGAAACAATTGCTGTTTTTGTAATTGAGTATGACTTGGGGTCCTGTGCTTCAATATGAATTGCAGTGTATGAGTATGTCACCATTGCTGTTGTGAATGATGAATGTGTGTTGCTTTCATTTTGTTTTTTGTTGTTGCTGCTATTGCATGCTTTTGTTTGTTATGTTATTTAGCAAGTTGTGTTTTGTGCCTGCCTGTCTGCATAAATTCACTTTGCTCACGGGAGATTACATCACGAGGCCGCATGCTGAAAATGGGGAGATTACCCATGTGAGTGCATGAATTGTTACATTTTGTTGCCTGCATTTGCTGCTAGTAATTGTGACAGTATGAAAAATTTCAAAAGATATTTGCTATAAAGTTACTCATTTGTTGAAGGAGGTTGCAGAAAATACTGGTAAGCCTTATTGTGATGAGTGCAGTAGTTTACAGATTTATGTGAATTTTACATCTGTTAACCATGCAAACTTTTGTGTTGTTCACAAAAACCCACAATTGAAGTAAAAACTAGTCTTAAATTTATACACTTCTTTCAACAGGTAAAAAGATTCAGTAAGTATGAAAGGAAGCCCCTGATTTGTGAAAGATTATACTTAACAGATATCTGTATGTATAGACAATTATTTGCCTGATATTATAATAATTCAGTTATATGAATATTACTTCATTATGTGAACCATTCTTCACTCTCAGGAACAACCTGCAGCATTGTACATTGTATAAAAAACTTTTCAGGGAATGTTGTGCACTGCAGGCCTGCTTTCAGTATCAACAGAACAGTTTCCTTGACCTCCTTATCCTCGACTAATTGAACTCATTTCACACTATTTCCAATAAGGAAAGGTGTGCCAGAATTTACAATGTTGTCTTTTGAGTGGAAACATTGCAGTATCTGACTTGTTACAGACATTTTAGGGGAGCATGTTGTCATTTTTCCTATAAAATCTGCCACTTTCCTAACTTGGCTAACTTCTGCTCTGAAGATGAAGGCATCATGTTCATCTTAAACATTGGTAACCACCACTCAGACTACATGATGTCACATCTCAGAAGACATGAGTCTAAATTTGTAGCATCAGCACTATGTTGTAACTATTAAAGCAGAACTTTTTTATTGTACTCGTGTAACTATCATAATATACAACAATTGATAGAGGGGTTGTTATTTACCTTTTTTTTTTAATTTTTCAATAATTTCGTGCTTATCTGGGGATCTAATTACGTTTCATTTGGTTTCTCTTTATTTGTGCCTGACTTTGTTGTATTGTATTATAAGAAACTGAATTTAAGTTATGAATAAAATACATACAGATGAACTCTCTGAATGGAGCCTAAGGATTTTTAATGGGTTAAGCTTTATGCGACTTATTTTACAAGCATCTAAAAAGACCTAATATTGCGGAATTGACATATACAGGTAGTGTGCTCAAACTGTTGATATTTGAAGAGGATGAGATTTGTACAACACATATTTCAGTTCTGGCTAACAAGATCAATTAATGGTATTTCACTGCTACTATAATTGTTTATTATGGCAGTGCAGTGGAAACTTTGTATAAGAGACCAGATACGGAAGCATGGAAATAATGGGGACTAAACATCGGACACTCAACTAATACAGTGTGATGTAAATAAATAAAAACTTGTTTCAAGCTTAGCTATTATAGAATATTTCCTGTTCTTGAGAACACATGGTCAATTGGTGTAACATATGTTTGAGACTTTGTATGTAGCATTCAGGAACACACACTGAGTTTCCACACTCGTGTATTTTATTCAAGAAGAAAGTTATAGTGAAGAGAGTTATGTACATGTATTTTGACTGAATAATTTCTATTTATGCAAATTCCATAGTTTCTCTTTGTTCAGAAGATTGATGTCAGAGTTCTGTTGTAATTAATGAACATCATATCCATACAATACATTGAATAACATTGACATGTATGATGCTTGATCTTCATTTTTTACACCTCTACACTGCTTTGTGTTGGAAAAACTTAACATGGCTCTTTTACTTCTCACAGGAGCATATACGGATTCATAGTGGAGAGAAGCCATTTGAGTGTGCCAATTGCGGCAAGAGATTCTCCCACTCAGGATCGTACTCGAGTCACATGACCTCCAAGAAGTGCCTCGTTATGAACCTCAAAGTGGGCCGCGGAGGTCGTGGTGGGCCCAATTCCCTCCTAGATAAATGTCCACCTCATCACAGGGGTGCAGGTCCTGCATCCAAACGTTCCCTAACAAATAACAGTCCTTTAAATAGTAATACATCCAATGCTGCAACAAATTCCAGTGTAAACAATAACTCTTTTCCACCAATGCTTCCCAAGTATGGTGATGCCTTCCTCTCTGCAGTCACTCCTCGGGTGCCTTCAAGGTATCCCACTTCAACATCACATACATCACACCCTCACCCTGCAGCTCCCAGTTTACATCCTTTCTATATGGCTGTAGCCCCTACAATGCACCTAAATCCACACCCCAACTCAGGGATCAACCCTTATAAACTTCCTCCAACCCTTAGTCATCTCCTGGAACACCTGAATGCTTCTTCACCTCATCAACTAAGAATTTCTGGTGCTGAGGATGACAAGAAAATGGAAGAAGTAGTGGAAGAGGAGAAAGAGAATGAAATAGGAAATGATACCCAAAACCAGGAGAAAAAAGATAATGGAGGTAAAGGAATTTAATTCAGTGGTTCTCAGATTTTAATATTCACTATAATTATAATTTGAAGTAGATTGCTGTGATAAAAGTTCTACAATACAAGGTAACTGCTTACAGTGTAGTACTGTTTGGTTACTCAGAGAAAGATAATCATCAGTTACATAAACATAATTAAAACTTTCAGACCATCTTTGTGTTACCCCATAGTGAGTACTGTCAAAGAGACTGGTTTTATTAGGATTATAAATTTGAAATTATGTCATCATTGATGATCTGTGCTAATGTTCTACAGGCTCTGTAGCATAATTAAACAGCATGTGCTGGGAATATACTGCAAAATGTTATTGTAACTGATGCATCAGTAATATTGCAGTGGAGAAAGTAACACAACATTATGTGTGTAATGAATTTTTAATTGCAGACTATAGTCAATCTACATATGTCATAAGATTCATACATGTAAAATACTTGGGTTCTCTTCATATTTGTAAACATTTTTAAATTACTGTTCATTGTGTTATGTATGTCAGTCACACTTCTCTGAGTGACACATTAAAACCTGTCTTCACTCTACTTCTTTCATGTAATTGTTTCCTTGTAGTACAGAGAGGTTATATGCAGACTAAGCCAAAACACTGTCCTGCTGTGCACAAACAGTGCCGATTGCCATGTTTCATGCTTAGTTGGCTGCAGTCATAGTGGAAGTGCAACAAATTTATGTATGTACAGTACAGGAGATTCCATGAAAGCTCCCAATTCCTTTGGATATATTCTAAACACCTACTGAACAGACTGTGTCTCACACAGTAGCTGTTCTGTGAGTATACAGGACATGTCAAGGCATGTGTTTTCTGTGGGTTTTTTTTTATTGTGTAGATTCATTGAGTTCAGATATCCCCACAAGAATTAATCACACTGAATAATGCTGGGAGAACAGGATAGTCAAATACCACGATTTTGACCGTTTCACTGAACACTATTCAAGATCTTCATGCGATGTCCAGTTGTGTGCATAGTTGCCAAATTCTGTTGTGAAATGTTCATGAGTTTTCTTCATCTGTCTGCTGCCTTTGCTTCCACATACCGGTTGGCCCAGACTGTTCAACACTTCGTACCAATAGGCATGTCCATTGAATGTGTGTGGTACTATTGTCAGTAGCCACTTGTCAAGTCATAACTTGCTTCCTGCTGATGTTTAATGTTATAGTTTGTGCAGTGATCTCATTCTAATGTCGGAAGTCCTACTTCTTGTCAAAAATTAAGACTAAAATGAACACATGTGGCAGATTTTGTCTGCAGGAGACTGCATCAAGACATGGGAAAATGATTTATCTGTATAGGATAATTGTTCTTGTAATATATGTAGCCAGACATATGCTACCTACTCAGCAGACTGGATTTCCTTCATAATCACAATACAGGGTCGTCCTTTGTTATCACTGAACTGTGGCCCTGAATCTGCTACTGTTTGGGTGTGAAGCAGAGTTGCCTTCTGTCTTTTGACTGCTCTGCCCTTAAGTTTCATGGGTTATTGTGGCATTGAATATTTTGCATAAGATGAGTGATTCAGTTCTGTTCGGTATGTAGAGTGCTCAGTCATTCTGTGGTCAAGACTCCACCACAGTGCTTAAGATATCCAATAGACAAGGTGTCAGATGTAATATTGCACCTTGGAAGTGAGTGGAACATTGTTTTGGAGGTAGGTGGTGTGAAATCAGCTGTACTGATTTGAATCTCAGTTTTTCTGAGTCCCATCATTATAAATACTCAACCACTATTTCCACATAATGATCATCAACCTTCCAGGTTGCTGCATGGCATAGGTTGTCCAAGAAGAAAAACTTTTCTGCTTGAACATGACCGTTGAAGATGGGTTGTATGTGCTGTCCCAAAATATTGGTAATAAATAAGCCTATGCTGCACAGCAACCCAGAAGAGCAAAGATCTCATCTACACCACTGAAAGAACCTGGAACCTCACTTCTCTAAATAAGTTTTGAAATCCTTTTTTATTTATCATTCCTGAAAGTATCCACATCTTGTTTCATAGTATGTACACTCTACATCTGAAACAGTGTCCTTGAATAATATGCTTATTAACAAATTTTATAATTCCTCAGTTAACTTGTCTTGTGGTAAGTGTACTACTCTACAGAAGGAAGTGTACACCCCATGTACATTTACCTTGATCCTGCATATTTCACATAATTCATGAATGCATGTAAACTGCTGCTGCAAGGCATGCTTTGAATTTGAGTGTACAGTCACCCAGGCAGTTGTAGATCATGTATTCTAATCAGGACAAAGGGCAGGTTTATATACCGTTAAACACAACAAATGAGGGCATTTCATAAATAAATGTTGTACGCAGACTGTGATTTCTAATCATGGCTGTACATTTTGACATCTTCACAGGTAGCAAAGACAGAAAGGAAGCAGCAGAAGTAAAGGGAGAGAGGCAAGTGGAAGGTGACATAGATATGTCTGCCCTTGAGGGAGATGATGTTAGGCAGGATGAAGCTGGTGAAAGGGCATCCCCTGTTGCCAGAAGCAGGAGTAGGAATTCACCAGGTTCTGGGAGTAACAGTGGTGACCTGGAAGCAGTGAAGAGAATTCTGGAAACAGTAAATGCTACTGTAACCAAACAACTTCTGGAAGCCAACATGCAGAAATTGACATCATCAACATCTTCAGGTAGCAGTTGTCCCAGCATTGCCAGTTTATCATCACCCGCTACAAATGGCACTGAAAGTAATGTAACAGAGCTCCAAAAGATAAATAGTGAATTTTCTTCCACAGCTGAGTTTTTGTCATGTAGACATTGCCAGAAGAAATTTCCGAGTCCGATTGACCTCCATCAACACGAACGTTACCTGTGTGAACGCAGTGTGGGGGATCGCAGAAGTGAAGGGCTTGCAGCGAAATTAGAGGATGCTGTTACAGTGAAGACAGAAGAAATGTCACTTAATGGAGGGTGCAGTGGAAGTGAGGATGGTGATGAAGCTGATGGACGGGCCTCTGGTAAAGAGCCAGTGACAGAAGAAGATGAGTATGAAGCTGAATCCATTACAGCAACTGACCACGTTTCAGAAGATGGACGCAAAGTCCGTGTGAGATCCCTTATAGCTGACGAACAACTTGCAGTCCTCAAGGGTCACTATTCCCTTAACCCAAGACCTAAGAAAGATGAACTGTCACGAATAGCAGAAAAAATAGGGTTTCCAGTACGTGTAGTGCAGGTTTGGTTCCAAAATACTCGTGCTAGGGATCGCCGTGAGGGACGGTTAGTTCATGTCCCGTATGTTCCATTGGCAACAGTCCCAGGTTTTCCTGCGGCATCTCTTGTGCCTTCATCACAACCGTCACACCTTCAGACTATGAATGTAGGTCACTACTCCACCACTTCACCTCCACTATGTCCTTCCTCTGGTACGGAGCAACCGCTGGACCTCTCCACTAAGAAGACACAACATTCTTTAGCATCAACTCCATCCAGCTCTCCCCTTAGACCAACATCAGCAGCTGCTCATTCAGACTCTGGGGAAGATGTTGGTTGTGCCATGAATCTCAGTCGGAAATCATCCTCGTCACGCAGTCCAACCCCAAACAGTAATGCCCTGTTAACAGCACCTTTCAGACAACTCCTTCCGTTCCAGCAGCCCCACTATCCACATTCCTCATGTTCATCATCATCTATAGCAGATTTTCGCCAGACACCTTCACCAATGTCTTCAGTTAATTTTCAGCAACACATTGAAGGAATGAGCAATGGAATTGCAAATGGCAGTAGGTTAGCACGTATCCTGGCACAACCACCTGTGACAGCATCGCATCGCATGGTAGCAGGGATCACAAATGGAATCAATGGCAGCGCTGTGGGGTTAGTTCCCATGGAACGCCTTATGTATGGGACTGATATACATGTGTCATCACGCTCACCAATACCCATATTCAATCATCAGCATCACCTGGAGAATGGTCGGGCACACAGTTCCAGCCCAGGCTCTGACAAGCGCTCCTGGAAACAGGTGAAAAGAATGATTTCATATTAGATCTATTTTGTTCATGCAGTGGACTGGCTGTACTAGCTATGCTTTGTTCTGGTGTTCACAGTCATTGTTTATAAACTCTGTCCATCTACTGGAAGAAAGATGGTTCTGTCTAGATATGATAAGGTTGTTGTAAGATACCTGCATGAAATTAGTCAAGCATAATTTTCATCGCCTTGGACTTCAACAGAAAGAATAAATCATCAAGGTAACACATGTTCGACTTTCTCTGTTGTTACAACTCCACATATTGATCCTTGCTGGATGATCTTCAGGTAGAACAAACAATGAATACAAAAGTCATTGTCATGCCACATATTATTTGTTATACTCTGTGTTATAAAATGCTTTTATATTAAAATCATTCAACATTTGTTGTTTTGTATTACTTTGTAGTTTCTAACTGTTGTTATTGTGGAGTATTATTATAGTATGATAATGTACAAAAAGTGAGTGTGAAGCAGTCTAAACAAAACTATATTTGGTATCTATAGCTAGTGATGGGTAGCTATCAGCAACTACATGTTTCGGCCATCATGGTGGCCATCATCATGTTGTACATACTAAAGTAGATAAACTAATACAGTATGCAAATTCAATCAGCTTGAAGTTGAGATCTCGAACACCTTAACGTTCATTAATCTCCATGCCTCCAAAATACTCATGGTGTTATTACCAGCCATAACCAAAAAATCTGTAAGATTAATGAATGTTAAGGTGTCCAAGATCTCGACATTAAGCTGATTGAATTTGCATATTGTATTAGTTTATCTACCTTAGTATGTACAACATGATGATGGCCACCATGATGGCCAAAACATGTAGCTGCTGATAGCTACCCACTGTCGCTAGCTATAGATACCAAATATGGTTGTGTTTAGACTGCTTCACACTCACTTTTTGTACATTGTGATTTAATACACAACGGGGATGTCACACCTCAAAATTATAGTGTGATATTTTGATAAGTGCGATTTTAATAACAGGTTGAAACTACATATAGTAAGCCATAATGAAACCAAATTTTTAAATATTGTAACATACTTTAATACAAAAAATCTTATAATGTAAAGCATAACAGTGACTTCTGTATGCAATTGTTTATCTCTGATAATGATCCTGTAAGGATCAAAATATGTGGAACAGAGATATGAAGTTATAGCAATAAAGAAAGGTTAACATGTGTGACATTGATTGTTTATTGCTTATGTTGATATCTCTTGCTGAGCTGAGTAGTTTCATTACCACTTGTCTTTGAGGATTCATGTGATACCGTGCTTCAGTTAATCTCATTCCGATCAATGAACCCATTACATATGTTTATTTATTTATTTATTTAGTATTCCAGAGATCCATCAGAATGGATATAGAACTTGTCATTAGATAGCAACAGACATAGCACAAAATGAGTCTTGACATTAAGATACATATGAGAGTGATTTGTGAATATGATACATAAATAACATGTCATGATACTGTAAATTTCCTTTGAAAAATATTCCCTGGGCCCATTTCTTATTAAGGCCCAAAGATAAAACATTATTCCTTATAGTTACATGTCCCTCTCTCTGGTATCTTATCAATCTTTCATTCAATTTTTACATACAGGGTGTTTGTTATGAGGACACACTCATG
>Ga0209755_10005246_pt1 | contig 14823 bp, 12 predicted proteins | sample TergutCo191P1_FD_187301 | JGI IMG/M metagenome (GOLD analysis project Ga0209755, IMG submission 187301) | Cornitermes sp. P1 segment gut microbial communities from Petit-Saut dam, French Guiana - Co191P1 (SPAdes) (version 2) | ecosystem: Host-associated > Arthropoda: Insects > Digestive system... | reverse complement strand
GGCCTCCTCATAATGCCCTGGAGGTTTTGCAGGATTTTTTTAACCTTGTCCGGCTGCCTGAGTTCCAGGGCTTGCCTGTAAGGTTCCGCCCAATCGTAAACTGTTTGGGAAGGTCTTTCAAAACTCTCCGCCTCAAGCTCCGCCGAATAAACGATTACCCCGTATCCTCTGAAAAAGAGTTCCTCTGCCGCCCTGATCGCGTCGATCATGATCCGGTTGATATGCTCCCAGGAATCTTCCAAAGACGAGATTCCCGCTGCCGCCGCAAGGTTAAGATACTGGCGGAGCATCTGGATAATCACCCCGCACATTTCACCTGCCCTCCCCTCTTTCGGGCTGTAAACAAAAAGGCAGAGTCCTGTATCGGCCAAAAAGGAAAGTCCGGGAAAGTAGGATTTTGTTATGTCGTTGATGATGCTCTCGGCAGCTGTCTCGATTGCCCGGCGATCTTCATTCCCAAAAGAATTCTCCCTGTTGAGAGGAGAAAAACGTATCGCGATACAGGAAAGTTTTTTGGGCTCTATACCGGGACAAGCCTGCTCAAGAAAGCTTACCAGTTCTCCGCTTGCGTCATAACCCGCAAGAACATGACGCAAAAACTTTGCGGCTTTGCCGGCTGCGGACATTACCCTGTTGTTAATGGACGGCTGACTTTTTTCCCGCAGCAAAAACTCCCGCTGCTTTTCAAGTGTTGTTTTGAGAATCGACGGCGTAAGTTCCAGTTTTAAAAGGTACTCTGTAACGCCGTAACTCATTGCGGTTTTTAAAAGACCGAATTCTTCATAACTGGAAAGAACCACATACCTTGCGCTGTCATATTCTTTGCCGGCTTCGTGAATCATTTGCAGGCCGTCCATGACCGGCATTTTAACATCGGTGATCACAATTTCCGGCTTTTCCCGAAGGATAATATCCAGAGCGGTTTTTCCGTTCTCCGCTTCCCCCAATATATAGAAGCCTTCTTTTTCCCAGTCGATCATGGATTTCAGATTCATGCGTGCTATCGCATCATCGTCAACAATCAGAACGCCTAACATACTAACCCTGAATATTTTCCGGATTCGGATTTACCTGCGTACGAGGAAACCGCACATAAACCTTGGTATACTCCCCTTCGACACTTTCCAGCGAAAGGCCGCCGGAACCAAAAAAAAGCTTTATTCTCCTATCTACATTCTTGAGACCCACATGTGAGCCGCTTTCTTCTTCTTTGAGAAGCTTTGTTATCAGATCCCCGGGGATTCCCGCGCCGTTGTCTCTGATAACAATGACAACCTCGCCTCCCTCTGCGGCGATGGAAAAATCCAGCTCCCCCATTCTATTGCAATGATCGAGACCGTGGTTCACCGCGTTTTCCGCCAGTGGTTGAAGGGTAAAGCGCGGGATGAGACATTCAAGGAGCGAATCGTTCTCGATATGGTATTGAACCTTGAGCAGTCCCTGGCGGCGTATCTTCTGGATGTAAAGGTATTTTTCAAGCAGTTCCAGTTCCTGGCGGATCGTGATCTGTTCGGCTGTACCTTTGGAAATTTCCTTTAATAAAGTTCCAAGGGCGGAAGCCATCGCGGAAATTCCCTCTATCTTTTGAATGTCCGCCATGACCTTTATGGAATTGAGGACGTTGTAAATAAAATGAGGATTGATCTGCTTCAGCAGCACCCGGTACTCAAGCTGGAACTTCTCATGTTCCCGCTGAATCAGCTCATCCATCAGGATACCGATCCGGTGCGACATTTCATTGATCCCATGCCCAATGAGTCCCATCTCATCGTTTCCAGCGATTGACTCATCTGCGGATTCGTCCGTTGTGAAAACACCCACCGAAACTTCTTTCAGCCTGTCCAAAATTGCCGCAAGCGGTTTTGTCAAACTCTTTGAAAGATAGTAGGTCAAACCAAAGAACATAAACACAGTGAGCAGAAAGATGATGGCCACTGTTATCAGAATAAGATTTGTCTGCCGGTCAAGAACAGTCAGTGAATGAAACAAAAACATTGTCATACCGGAATAAGAGGATCGCATGAAGGTAACGAGCTGCGGCTTATTGTTCAGTGTAATAAAAAAGTTTCCCGACTCGGAAGAACGTATGCGGTCGCGAAAATCGTATTCCATGAGTTTTCCCGCCATTCCGCTGTCATGGTGAAAAACTATCTGGTTGTATTTATCGATCAGAACGATGTTCCGATCCTGATCCATCCGGTAATCCTCAAACACGTCGCTTACCAGAGCGGGGCTGAAGGCCAAGGTTTGCCAGCCGATTGGTATCCTGGTGTCCGCGAAGATGACTTGCCTCGTTATCGGTATGATGAATTCTGTCGTCCGGTGCCGCGCGGGATTGCTAAAGATTCCGGGCCAGACCACGCGGCCTCCAGCGTCCAGACCTTCGGCAAACCAGGAATTCCCGGAAAAATCACTTAACCAATCTGCGTCTGGGTTAGTGGATTTGAGTACCACGCCGTTATTACCTTTTATGTACAAAAAGACTATGTACTTATCTACCGAACTGGAACTGAGATAATCGTCAATCAGGCGCTGTATGGGCGGAATCTCGCGATCAAACTGATTTGTGTCAGCGGGATAATACCGCACAAGCGCGGGCGCTATCCGGCGGTTTATAAAGATCCAGTCAGAAAGTTTTTCGCAAAGACGCATTTGCTTGTCAAGATTTCCGAGCAGATAGACAATATCGTTCTTGTCTGCCGCGGCGAGATTTTCCTTAAAATAATCCCGTTGAGTCCAGTAATAGAGCAGGCTTATGGCGATGGAAATGCACAATAACACGCTCATAAACGACCAAGTCAGTCTCGATCTGAGGGACCAGTTCCTGGGACTCTTCATTCCGTAATTTTATCACAGTTATGTTGATATAATGCATGTATTATATTAAAGTTAATTGATTAAAGTAAATTGATCGCCAGTCTGCGGCTGGCCAGTGTATTTTTCCGGAGAATATTTTGGGCGACAAATTAAAAACTTTACTGACAAAACAGGAAAAGGTAACTTCACCCCAGGAACTGGCGGCTATGGCCGCGGCATTCAGGCTGCAAATGTTTGACGTGCTTTATCAGCGCCAGACCGGCCATTGGGGAGGAGCTTCTTCGGCGGCGGAGCTGACAACCGCCCTATATTTTAACCGGCTTAACATCAGGCCCGCTGATCCCCGATGGGAAGACAGGGACCGCTTTATCCTTTCCAAGGGACACGCTTCAATCAATTTATACACGGTGCTTGCCCACCGAGGTTATTTTTCAACCGGAGAACTCGCTTCGTTCAGGACTCTTGGTTCCTTTCTCCAGGGACACCCCAACATGAAAACGGTTCCGGGAGTGGACTTTTCTACCGGCGCGTTGGGACACGGCCTTTCCGCCGCGGCTGGCATGGCTCTGGCAGGGCGCATGCAGAAAAAGAATTACCGAACATATGTTATGATCGGCGAAGGCTGTCTTGATGAAGGCCAGACCTGGGAGGCAATTCTATTTGCTGCGAAATATAAACCTGAAGGTCTTACTCTCATAGTGGATTACAATGGAGTACAGCTTGACGGACTTTCACAGGATATACTTCCCCTTGAACCACTGACAGATAAGTTCGCGGCCTTCGGCTGGCATTTGCCGACAAAGTTTTACAACGGCCACGATCCGGTAGGAATTCTTGAATCTTTTAAATGGCTGGACAGCAACACTGTTTGGCCAAAAGTGGTAATCTACAAGACCGTTAAAGGCAAAGGAGTTTCTTTTACGGAAGGCAAAAGCGCCTGGCACGGCGCGCCCATTGACGAGGAAAGCTATTCAAAAGGCCGTCCGGAACTGATGGCTGATCTTGAAAAGAAAGAGGCCGCCTTATGAGCCTTACCATGAGAGACGCCTTCGGACAGAAGTTAGCCGAAATGGGAAAAGTGAATAACAGGCTTGTGGTACTGGACGCTGATGTTTCTTCAAGCTGTAAATCGACTTATTTTGCGGAAGCCTTTCCGGATCGCTTTTTTAACTGCGGCGTGGCGGAAGCCAATATGGCCGGAGTGGCGGCGGGTATGGCGGCAGCAGGTCTCCATCCTGTGATTAACGCTTTCGCGATCTTCCTTGCCCTGAAAAGTACCGATCAGATCCGCAACGATTTCTGTTACAATAATTTACCTGTGGTTCTGGCAGGCAACTACGCCGGTTTGAGTGATTCCTTTGACGGCGCGAGTCACCAGTCCATCACCGACATTGCAATTATGAGGGCTATGCCGAACATGGAAGTGATCGTGCCGGCAGACAACAGCCAGTCGGCGCAGGCTTTGGAGTACGCTCTCTCAAAACAGAATCCTGTCTATATAAGAATAAACAGAAACGCTGTACCGGATTTACCGCCGGCCAAAAATTTCTCTTCCGGGGAGCCGCAAAAACTCAAGAGCGGCAATGATGTTACCATTGCGGCTAACGGCATAACCGCTTATATGTGCATGGAAGCTTACGATCTTCTTTTAAAAGATGGAATTGACGCGGAAGTATTGGCTGTGCCTTTTATAAAGCCATTCGGCGGTAGAGGCCTTGCCGCATCGGTAAAGAAAACCGGAAAGCTTGTCACCGTGGAAGAACATACGGTAACAGGCGGATTCGGAAGCGCGTGCCTTGAAAAACTCTGTAAAACCGGCATTCCCTTTTCTTACGATGCAATCGGTATTGAAGACACATTCACCGAAACCGGAGCATATACGGAGCTTCTTGCCGCTTACGGTCTTTCAGCCAAAGCCATTGTCAGCAGGGTAAAAAAACTGCTTAAGCAGTCTGCGTAAACAGTTTGCCTAAGCATGATTAATGCAGACAATCTACTCCGTTAACATTAGAGACATTGCTCCTTTTTTTGACTCCTGCGCTGCCAGGCTGAGGCCGGAGCGGAAAAAGAAAATGCTGGAATACCGTTTTTTTGATGACAGGCTGCGCAGTCTGGCCGGCGGGCTTCTTATGGAACAAGCTGCCGGCAGACAAGAAATCCGGCATACCGTGAACGGCAAACCTTTTCTTTCCGATGGCCCGCATATCAGCCTCTCCCATTCCGGAGATTTTGTCTGCCTTGCCGTATGCGCTTCCGCGCCGGTTGGGCTCGACATTGAGCGCCATCGCAATCAGAACTTTGCCGAGCTGGGAAAAGCTGCTTTTCACCCGATTGAGTACGATTTCTTCATGCGGGATCCCGGACCTGTCCGCTTTTACGATCTCTGGACCCTGAAGGAAAGCTATGTAAAGATGATTGGAGCAGGCTTCCTGATTTCGCCTTCCAGCTACTGCGTACTTCCGGAAAAAATGATACTCCCCAGCACAGAAAAAATTTTTATACGAAATTTAAATTTCAGCGAACTTGGCGGTTACAGTCTGGCTCTTTGTTCTCAGGAACCAATAGACGCGTCTTTTGTTGAAAGCGCTTCGAACTTGTACAAAAAAGATAATTAGAGTAAAACTTGGCTAGAGGAAACAATAGTGTTTAAGGCGCAAAAGAGTACCGATCGCGGCGAAAATTATCGTCTCGAAAATTATTGTCTAATGATTGAATCGGCAAAAGCCTTTATAGAGGACGAAAATGATCTTATTGCCCTCTTATCCAATCTTTCGGCATTGATAAATATTTATATTGACGAAATTAACTGGGCGGGTTTTTATCTCCTCAAGAATGAAGAATTGGTATTGGGTCCGTTTCAGGGACTTCCTGCCTGCACCCGCATAGGCAAGGGAAAGGGAGTCTGCGGAAAAGCGGCACTGGACGCAAAGCCGATTATCGTCGCCGATGTTCATCAATTCCCGGGCCACATAGTTTGTGACAGCGCTTCGGCTTCTGAACTTGTTATCCCTTTTTTCAAAGGCGGAAAGGTTTACGGAGTGCTTGATCTGGACAGTCCGCTTCCCGGCCGTTTCTCCGAGCCGGAAGCCGAGTGCCTGGGTCGTATCTGCGAAATGCTAACGGCTTTTCTTGACGCTTAATACAACGATCATTTTGCCTGTCTTAAGCCTGTCGTAAATAAGCGAGTTCCTGAACGTCTTTCGGCTCGGGGACGATAAGTTCTCCCTTCCCTTCCCTCGCACGCGCTTCTTTTATCATATCCGCTGTTGTTGTGCAGCCGAAGCGCACCACGCCTACGGCGCGGACAGCGAGCGCGTCATCAAGCTGCCTCACACCTCCTGCCGCCTTTATGCGCATTGACGGAGGAGTATTCGCGCGCATTATTTTAAGGTCCTGGATTCTCGCGCCGTACGGAGCATAGCCGGTAGAGGTTTTCACAAAATCTGCTTTTGCGCCGGCGCATATTCCGCAGGCTTTTATAATCTGTTCCCCGGTAAGATATGCGTTTTCAAGAATCACCTTGAGAATAGCCTTACCTTTGTGCACTTCTTCACATACCGCGGCAATGTCATCCTGCACAAGATCGTAATCACCGGAAAGAAAGCGGCCTATGTTCATTACCATGTCAACTTCACCGCAGCCTTCCTCAATGGCCCGTCTGGCTTCCGCAACTTTTATTTCGGTAATATTGCTGCCATGAGGAAATCCAATTACGCTGGTTGTTATAACCTTTGTGCTTTTTAGGATGTCGTACGCCAGACGAACATCGCAAGGTTTTACGCAGACTGTGATACACTCGTATTCAGCCGCGAGACGACAGCCGGCATCAATTTCCTGCCGGGTGAATTTCGGATTAAGCAGGGAATGATCGATCATTTGAGCAATGTCGTAAGCGGAAATATTATTCATTGTGTGCTCCTGTTATGTCCTCAAGAATTTCTATAAGTGAGATAATCTCGTCTTTTCGGTACTGATCCTTCGCGCCGCTCTTAACGCGATCTAGGAAAAATGAAAGCTCTTCAAAAAACACTCCGGTTGGCGGAAGGTTAATGCCTGTAGGGATCTTAATCTTTTCCTCAATATTGAATTCGAAAGGCGGCGAGTCAAAGGAGTAAGCGGTAAGTTTTCCGCCCTCGCAAATTAAAACCGCCTTTTCAAAATACACGCGCCATGCGGCGGTAAAAGGAATATCCGCGTTGTACCACGCGGCTTCGCAGCATACATTCAGTTTCGAATAACGGTAGAGTATTCGATAGTACTCTTCATAACCTGCTTCTTCCCTGCCGCCGGAAAAGGTTTCATAGCTTTCGGGTTTTCCGAAAAGACTGATCATTAGATCCAGGTCGTGGATGTGAAGATCAAAAGGTAATAGGCCGCTCTTGCTTTTATCCAAAAGCCAGCCGTCTTTGGCCCAGCGTGGACAGGCCGAAAGGCGAAGAAACACCGCGTCCAGCGCTTTACCGTAACGGCCGTCTCTCACTATTTCATGAAGGATTTTTGACGCCGGGAAAAACTGGAGTACATGTCCTACCAAAAGCTGCAATCCCTTTTTTTCCGCCAGTGCGTACATTTCCCGGACGTCGCTGCTTTTCAGAGCCAAAGGTTTTTCGCAGATTACATGGCTGCCGTTTTCAAGGGCTTCCATCACCATGGGATAGTGCAGAAAAGACGGAACACAGATGTCAACAATATCGGGTCTTGTCCCGGCAAGCATTTCCTTCAGAGACGCGTAACAGGAGACGCCGTTTTCCTTGGCAGCCTCCTGTCCCTGTTGCGAAGGATCGCAGGCAGCGATGACCTTGCAGTCCGGTATGTGACTGTAATTGGAAAAGTGTACGCGCCCTATACCGCCAAAACCCGCGAGGCCTACGGTTAACATCCGCGGTTTACCTAAACAAACTGCCGCATATAACGGTAACTCTGCTCGATCCCCTGCTTCACCAGCGCGAGGTTTCCTTCGAAGGCCTTGTCTTCCACTTCAATGCAGGCAGGGCCCTTGTAGCGAATGTCGTAAAGAGCGGAACAGAACTCGCTGAAATTCACGCTGCCCAAACCGGGGAGTTTTGGAGAGTGCCAGAGACTGGGGTAGGAAAAATATCCGTATTCGTCAAGTTTATCCTGGTATATTTTGATGTCCTTGAAATGCACATGGAAAATTCTGTTTTTGAATTCGTACAAAGGTTTGGTCGCGCTTGCGCCTATGAGGTAAAGATGGGAAGGATCGTAGTTCAGGCCGAAATTCTTGCTTGGAACAAGAGAAAACATTTTCCGCCAGATTTCGGGAGTGCAGGCAAGATTGTTACCGCCGGGCCACTCGTTGGCCGTGTACAGCATGGGGCAGTTTTCGATGGCGATCTTTACTTTTTTTTCTTCCGCCAGTTTGATAATGGGTGTCCAGATTTTTTTGAAGAGCTCCAGGTTTTCCTCTACATTTTTGGTTTTGTCCCTGCCGATGAAAGTAGTCACCATGCCAATGCCCATTTCCGAGGAAACGCCAATGAGTCTTTTTAAATGCTCCACAGCGACCGAGGACGCTTCGCTGTCCGGGTCAAGGGGATTGGGATAATAGCCCAGCGAACTGATCGAAACTCCGCGTTTTTTCGCGTAATCCTTGTAATAAGTCATCTTTGCCGAATCAAGACCTTCAAGATCGATATGAGTTATCCCAGCATAGCGCCTGACGGCTTTTCCTTTTGGCCAGCAGCAAACTTCTACGCATTCAAAACCTGTTTTGCCTGCGTAATCAATTACTTCCTCAAAGCTCAAGTCCGGCAGTATCGCCGATACCAGTCCGAGTTTCATCATTTTCCTCCTTCAAGTTGTGACATTGTTTCTTTTAAAAACGTGACTGCCGCTCTGATATCCGCGGCGGCGTTGTCTTTTACTTCCCGCTCAATAGTGAGGTATCCGTTGTAGCCGATTTCCTTCAGCGCCGAGAGATACGGAATCCAGCGTACGCTGCCTTTACCCAGAGGTGTTTCGGTAAACCACGCGGAAACCTTGCTTATCGCCTCGATGCCGCCTTTGGCAAACAGAGAGTAAACTTCTTCCGGTCCCGCGTAGTGATTCATTATGCCGTCTTTCGCGTGAGTATGAACAATGGAAGAGCTTCCCTTCCTCACTCCCGCGACTTCGTCATCCCTGGTCACCATTACCAGGTTTCCCGGATCGTAGTTGATACCGAAACCGCCGCCGCCTTTATTACCCTGATTGCATTGGTCAACAAAAGTTTTAAGACGGGCTACAGGTTCTGGTCCGGTCTCAACCGCAACGGTAACTCCCCGCTCATCCGCGTACTTGCCGATTTCCCTGCAGGCTTCCAGCATGGCAAGAAATTTTTCGCAGCCTGAATCCTCAGGGATAATCCCGATGTGGGTTGTAATGATGCGGCAATCAAGTTCCAGGGCCAGATCTGTCACCCGTTTGAGGTAATCGATCTTGGCGGGATTGTCACCGGCAATCTCAAGGCCGTGTCCGCCGAGCTCGCCGCAAAGGGCGACAATTTCCTGACCGCAATCGGCGGCTGTTCCTTTCACTTCCTTCTTCAATTCCGGCTTTATTTTTTTTGGATCAAACTCGTTCCAGGCGTATAGCTGCACCCCGGCCGCGCCGCAGCGCTGTGACTCTCTTAAACCTTCAATAATTCCTTTGCCGAACCAGTCGGCAAATGTGCCGATTTTGAACATTACATTTTCACCCAGCGCTTTTCGGCGGCGCTCTGGATCACTTTCTCGCAGAAGATCATTTCCTTGAGACCGTCCTCAAAAGTGGCGTATTCATCCACCGTCTGTTTGCCGGCCGCGATAGCTTCGTAGATCTTGATAAAATTAAATTTGAAGCTTTCCGAAAAACCTTCAACATGGCCTCCGGGATAGCACGTAACGGCTCTTGTCGCAGGTTTCAGTATGGAAGGATCTTTTACACATTCACCGTTCAATGTTTCCCGGCGGCCAACCCAAAGGCTGTTGGAATTTTCCGAGTCCCAGTGCAGGGCGCATTTGCTTCCGCCTATGGAAACCAGTACCTGATTTTTCCTGCCGGCAAAAGCCTGACTGATGTTACAGCAGCCTCTTGCTCCGTTCTCAAAATGGAAAAGTACTGTCGCGTAATCTTCGGTGTTAATAGGAACGACCTGGTAATCCTCGGGCCGCAGGGCCATGCCGGAAAAAGTGTCGATCGGTTTTGTCGGTTTTTTGCGGGTCTTGTGAAAAGTCGCAAAATCCGCCAGCACTTCCGTGGCTTTGAGGCCGGTAATGAATTCAACCAGATCAAGCCAGTGAGTGCCTATGTCTGAAAAAGCGCGGCTTGCCCCGCTGAGTTCAGGCTCAAGCCTCCAGTTGTAATCCGTGTCCAGATAAAGCCAGTCCTGCAAATATCCGCCGTGAACGCTGTACACTTCGCCGACTTCTCCTGCGCGGTACATTTCGCGCATTTGATACGCCATCGGGAAATAGCGGTAATTGTAATTAACCGCGTTCACAAGGCCTTTTTCCTTTGCCTTTCTGACCAGTTTCTCCGCTTCAATTGAACTGATGGCAAGAGGCTTTTCAGAAACAACATTAACTCCGTGATCCAGCGCGTAATCGGCAATTTCAAAATGCGTATTATTCGCCGTGCAGATGTGGATGCAGTCAAGGTTTTCCTTGTCTATCATTTCCTTGTAGTCCGCATATCCTTTCGGGATCGACAGAGCCTCCGCTTTTCCCTTTGCGTCACGAATCTCCACCAGCGCCGCCACATCCACGTTCACAAGACGGCGGAGCTGTTCCACATGCACAGCTCCGATAAAGCCGATACCTGCAACTCCAACACGGATTTTTTTCATTCCTGCACCATCCAAATAAAAATTTATGCCCTTAAAAGGAACCCTGGATTTAAGGTTTCCTTTTTAAATATTATGAAGTACACTTAGTTCAGCTGTCAACGATTAACAATCTCAAGCGGGATACACTGTTCTTAACAAGGAGATAAAAATAATTACCGCCCTAAAGGGTCGGACCAAAACTGCATCCTCTAACGATCGAACAAAACGCCCTGCACAGTTTTTGGAACAGGAACATAAGGAACCTGATAATAATTGAGACTTTCGCGAAACCTATGTTTTGTAAAAGTCATTTTTGAGGGGATCATTCTCCCTTTGTTTGGGAGATTGCCATAAAAAAAACGCACCGTATGGTGTGTAAAAGTTTCGTGCTTTGGAGGATTGTATGAAAAATACAATGCGTGTATTTGCCCTTTTGGTAATTCTTACCATTGCTGTGGGGGCAGTTTTTGCCGGCGGAAGCAAGGATTCCGGTAAAATCAAAATCGGCGTTTCCCTGCCCACATTGCGGGAAGAACGCTGGGTCGAAGATTACAACGGCTTTCAGGATGCACAGGAAAAACTTGGAGTTGAAGTTATCATCCAGGTAGCCGATAACAACGCAGCCAGACAGCAAGCCCAGGTAGAAAACATGATAACCCAGGGCGTGAAAGCTTTGATAATAGCTCCCCATGACGCGGTCGCGGCCAGGCAGCTCGTGCAGCTGGCTCACAAAGAAAAAATTCCCGTAATAGCCTATGACCGGCCCATCACAAACGGCGGCGCGGACCTTTACATTGAAACAGACCAGTTCGCGATTGGAAAATTCATGGGACAGTACATCTTTGATAATGTGCCCAGAGGTAACCTTGTGTTTTTGAAGGGTGACGCGGGCGACGATACTGTTTATCCCATGGCGGACGGAACCATGAGTGTGCTTAAGCCCAGACTTGATAACGGAACATACAAGATTGTAATGGATCAGTTTGTAGTTGATTGGGTGAACGCCAATGCTCTAAGGCTTATGGAACAGGCCCTGACCGCCAACAACAATGACATCCAGGGAGTTATTGCCCAGAACGACGGAATCGCCGGCGCTGCCATACAGGCTCTCGCGGCTCAGGGACTCTCGGGCAGGGTAGCGGTAACCGGTCAGGACGCTGAAGCTGACGCGCTCCAGAGAATTGCTTCCGGAACTCAGGGCATGACAATACTCTACAATAACGCGGGAATGTCACTGGCAGCGGTGGAAAACGCAATCAAGCTTATCAATAAACAGACAATCAACACCACAGGCAAAGCTGATGACGGTACACCGATTTTGGGCTTCCCGCCCGTTTTTATTGACAGTAAAAATGTCTCTCAATTCTCTCATAAGTAAGAGCGGAAACAAGGTGCGCTAGGAGACATCTTACAGAGGCGCGGAGACACGGAGATAAACACTTTTTTTATCTTCTCTGTCTCTTTTGCGCCTTTGTGAGAAATAATTGGAGTATATCATGAGCCAAAACATACTGGAAATGCGGCATATTCGGAAGGAATTTCCCGGAGTAGTTGCGCTTGACAATGTAGATTTTACTGTCCGTGAAGGAGAGATTCACGCGCTTGTGGGAGAAAACGGCGCGGGAAAATCGACCTTGATGAAAATTCTCTCCGGCGTATACCCTTTTGAAACCTATTCCGGCGAAGTTGTCATAAAAGGGAAGGTCGCTCAATTTAAAGAAATCAAAGACAGCGAAAAAGCGGGGGTAGCGGTAATTTACCAGGAACTTGCCCTTGTTAAATATATGAATGTAGCGGAAAACATTTTCCTGGGAAACGAAAATTTAAAAAGAGGCCTGATTGATTGGGACAGTACTTTTATTCGTTCCAAGAAGGCCCTGGATGAAGTCGGGCTTAATATAAATCCGGCAGCAAAAGTAATTAATCTGGGTATCGGAACCCAGCAGCTTGTTGAAATCGCGAAAGCTGTTTCAAAAGAGGCGCAGCTCCTGGTGCTTGACGAGCCGACTTCCGCGTTGACGGAAAAGGAAACAGCGCATCTCCTGAACCTTTTGAACACTTTTAAACAGCGCGGAATGACCTGCATTTTTATATCGCATAAACTAAAAGAAGTATTCAGTATCGCTGACCGTATTACGGTACTTACCGACGGAAAGACGAAAGGAACATACAATAAAGACGATCTTGACGAAGGCAAATTAATTTCCCTGATGGTTGGGCGTGAAATGACCCAGCAGTTTCCGCATTCAAACAGAAGACCCGAAGATATTGAAAAGAATGAAATCGCAATGGAAGTCAAAAACTGGACAGTTTACGATCCTGAGCGTGTAAATAAAATTGCCCTTGATAATATAAGTTTTAAAGTGCGCAAAGGCGAGATCCTGGGACTTTCCGGACTCATGGGCGCAGGCAGGACAGAGCTGATGCTGAGTATACTCGGCGTGTGGGGAAAAGTGAGCTCCGGCGAGGTAACACTTTTTGGCAAGCCTGTCTCGACCAATTCTCCCAGCGATGTAATCAGCGCCGGTATTAACTACCTTTCGGAAGACCGGAAAGGCAGCGGTCTTGTGCTGATGCAAAATGTAAAAAACAACATGGCTTTGCCGAGTCTTTACTCCCGGCTTAACGGCGTTGGATTAATTGATCAGGACATTGAGCTTGGCGCTGTAGAACAGATGATCAAGGCCCTGAAAATAAAGACGCCTTCTGTAGAACAGCTGGTAGAGAAGTTAAGCGGAGGGAATCAGCAGAAAGTTGCTTTGGGCAAGTGGCTCATAACAAAACCAAAAGTGATTATTCTTGACGAGCCCACACGCGGAATAGATGTAGGAGCGAAATATGAAATACATTCCATCATGCAAAATCTCGCGGAAGAAGGAATAGCGATAATTATGATTTCTTCGGAATTGCCGGAGATTTTGGGGATGAGCGACAGAATCATTGTAATGCACGAAGGGAAACTGACAGGCGAGCTTTCCAGGGAGGAAGCAACCCAGGAAAAAGTAATAACCCTCGCAACAAGTAGCGATGCAACAAGTAGCGACGCAACAAGCAGCGACGCTTGACAGGAGAAAAATAAAGTGAGTAATCATAGCAGTTTACGTGATGAATTAGTAACCTTAATAAGAAGCAATATGCGGCAGTATACAATGATCGCGGCGCTTTTTATGGTTTGGGTTATATTTTCCATTCTCACAGGCGGAATTTTTTTAACCTCCCGCAATCTTTCCACTTTATTTATACAAATGGTTACCATCGGTATTTTGACCTATGGTATGTTACTGGTAATGGTGGCAGGAAACATAGATTTGTCGGTAGGTTCCGTCTGCGGAACTTTGGGCGCTCTTGTGGCCTGGTTGATGGTCATGAAGGGGTTAAATCCTTTTTTGGCAATCCTGATTACTTTAATTGCCGGACTTGCCGTCGGGTTATGGCACGGGTTCTGGATTGCTTCCCGCGGCGTAGTTTCCTGGGTCGTGACATTGTCTTCGATGCTGGCCTTTAAGGGAGTAACACTTTTAATAACGAAAGGCCAGACCATAGGAGAGTTTAAGGACGGGTTTAAATCCATAGGTCAAGGGTATTTTTTAAATCCACCTTTTGAGGGGAAGGTATTATCTATTGTAACAGCTGCATTATTCGGGATAGCGGCGGCTGCCTTTGTGCTCTCCGAAATTCTCAACAGAATTAAGCGGAGACGAAACGGGCTCAATATACTATCGCTGCCGTTCGCGATAGCAAAGATAATAATAGTATCCGCCGGAATAGCAATGATCGGCTGGGTTATGGCAAGTTATCGCGGACTGCCCAATTCAGTAATTATCCTGCTTGCAGGCGCGGCGGCATACACGGTAATAACAACACGGACGCGGTTTGGCCGTCATGTTTACGCGATTGGCGGCAATCTGGAAGCGGCAAGGCTTTCAGGAATCAATGTCAAAAAAACCGTGATGGGTATATGTATATCAATGGGTGTTATGACCGCTGTAGCCGCCATTGTATTCACTTCAAGACTAAACGCCGCGACAACAGCCGCCGGTTATCTTTTCGAGCTTGATGCCATTGCGGCCTGTATTATCGGAGGGACAGCTACAACCGGCGGTATAGGAACAATATTTGGCGCGCTTATTGGCGCTCTTTTTATGGCAAGCCTTGACAACGGTATGGGTCTTATGGATCTGCCGGTCATGTATCAGCACACG
>Ga0209755_10005245_pt1 | contig 14824 bp, 8 predicted proteins | sample TergutCo191P1_FD_187301 | JGI IMG/M metagenome (GOLD analysis project Ga0209755, IMG submission 187301) | Cornitermes sp. P1 segment gut microbial communities from Petit-Saut dam, French Guiana - Co191P1 (SPAdes) (version 2) | ecosystem: Host-associated > Arthropoda: Insects > Digestive system >... | reverse complement strand
TGCCCTTGAAAGGTTTCAAAATTGCCATAATTTTGTCAGGTTTTTTTTAGATATTTTTAATGATTTTTCTGCAAAGATACAAAAAAATCCGAAACTTTCAAAATTTCGGATTTTTCTGTATCAGCATCGAAGTTTATAGCTTTACAATTCGTGCTATACGATTACCAACTCGGACGATGTAAGTTCCTGCTGGGAACGACGACATATTGATAACGAGTTCCGATGTTGTGCCAGGAGCACCGCCTTGTTGAGAAAAAACATTTTGTCCGTGAGAATTGAAAATTTCTACTCTGTCGCCGAATGCCCACTCATTGGTAATACGCACTTCGTTAGTGACCGGATTCGGATATACTTCTAACAACATTGCGCCCGAATGTCCTTGAACAGACGATTGGTTTGCCTCACATGTAGCGAGATCGGCCTGACATGTCGAAAGGTTTGTTTGACATGTAGAAAGATCTGTTTGGCATGTAGAAAGTTGAGTTTCGAGGGTATTAATATCTTCCATCAAATCGTCAATAGCATTTCCTATTTCCCAAAAAATATCGCCAATGCCTAAACCTTCAACATCGATATCCAATAAATCTACAACAGTTCCAAAGAAATGTTCCACTTCGCCAAGGTCTGAAGTCAAATCGGCAATTTCATTTCTAAGCGCTGTTATACCATCCGAAATAGACGTTGTAATCAACATAAAATTTTGCCAGATGGGTGCTTCTTCATAAGCAGCAATAGCAGGCTCATCAGCAACAATCAATATAATTCTTTCAGGAATTGTTGGACTTCCAAACACAGAACCACTGAGTGTGTCTGCTCCAGGCGTTACTGGCGGAACAGCCGCTCTAACAGTAACTATACCCAAGTTATTGGTATTGCCTGAAAATGCAAACAAGCCGATGGTTTCTATGCCCGTTCCTATTTCGATGGAAGTCAGTGTATGATTGGCGCCAACTCCACTAAAAGCGTTCATTTCGATGGTTGTTACTGAGTTTCCGATAACGACAGAAGGTATTCTTGTGTTACGAAATGAGTTTTCTCTAACCACTGTTACACCTTCTGGAATAACAATCGGAGAGGTTATCAACGAGCTCCAAAACAGATTGGCTCCAAGATAGGTTACCGTGCTTGGAATGTTTACCGTTCTAAGTGTTGAGATGTTTCTGAAAGCATCCATTTGAATGGTATCTAATCCTTCGTTCAAGGTTACGGATGTCAAACTTACAGAATTGTTGAACGCACCAGTGCCAATGTATTTTACACTGCCTGGAATCGTTACGGTAGTTAGTCTGCTTGATGCAAAAGCGCTGCTCCCAATGCGTGTAATCGTATTTGGAATGGTGATGCTCGTTAAAAGGGACGGTGCAACAGCCGCACCAGATTTATTAAAGAGATTGTCTGCGATTTCTGTAACCAAAGGCGGGAAAGTAAAGCTTGCTATACCTGATATAGCTGTGGGTCCCACTGTGTGGGTTGTTACTGCAAATGCACCAGCTCCGATGCTTTCAATGGTTGCAGGAAGGTCCATTGAAGTTAGGTTGATATTGGAAAACATTCCATCAGGAATATGCGTTAGTCCTGCTCCAAAATCAACATCTGCAGCAGATGTTATTCTTGTGCCTGCAAAAACTCTTCCTCCCCACGAAGTAACCGTTGTTGGAACGTTAAACGACGTTAGGTGAGAGCCTTCAAAAGCGCTCGTTCCGATGGTCTGAACAGACGGTGGAATTACAATAGATGTAACAGCTACATTACGAAAAGCGTTGTTTCCGATGGTATGAACAGAAGGAGGAATCGTAAATGTTGAAAACATCGTGTTACCGCCTGCTACAGTCGCTGGCTGAAAAGCCTCTGCACCGATTATTTCCAATTGTGACGTTCCTGCAAAAGTTACCGAAGCCAACAAATTGTTGTTTCGGAAAGCTGCACTATCTATCACTGTAACTCCCGCTGGAATGACAATTGCTGGTAAAATACGAGCATCTCGAAAGGCATTTTCTCCGATTATCGTCAATGTATTCGGAAGAGTTACACTTGTCAGAGCATGACCTGCAGCAGTCGCTGGTCCTCTAAAAGCGTGGCTTCCGATAGTCGTAACGCCTTCTTCTATCACGATGGAATGAATGTTTGGTCGGTTGTTTATAAATGCACCTTCATCCTCAAAAAAGCCATTCCATGGATAGGCTTGAAGTCTGGTGGAGTCTGGCATTTCTCCCGTTCCCGAGATGGTCAGGACATTGTCTGTGAGATTCCAATTGAGTTCTCCGAATGTACCACTGGTTGGTTGTTGCGCATGCGCATTGTACGATGCTACGCTTATCAGCATGCAAAGTAAGATTTGTGTTGTTGTTTTCATGTTCTTGTATTTTAAAGGTTTATATTTTGCTTTTCTGGATTTACAACTTGTTTTGATTAAAGTTCCCAGTCGTGTTTTTTAGCTAATCTGCCAAGTTGTGTGTTGATTGTTGTTCCGATAATGTGGTCTGCGACGAGTCGTCTTTCAGGGTCGAGAATTATTTTGCGTGGCACGCTACGTACGCTGAAATCACGTGCCATAGTTGTTCCATTTGCGGTGAGATGTTGCCAAGGTGCTTCAAAAAAAGGCCCTACGGCAGCACGTTTCCAAGCGTCGTCGTCGCGATCAATTGAAATGTTGAGGAAAATAATCGGTGCGTTCTTAAATTTTTTGTGAGCGGATCGCATGTGAGGCATGGTTGCTCTGCAAGGTCCACACCACGATGCCCAAAAACTAATGAAAACAAATTTTCCATAAAATTCGCTGAACGAAACTTCACGACCATCAAGATCTCGAAGCGTAAAATATGGCATTACTTTGCCATAATTATTCGCTTGAAATTCTCCTGTGGCGAGTTTTACGGTTCGAATCATTCCCCAGGAAGAGTCGCCTCCCCAAGCCAAATAGCGGTCTAACCAAGGATCTACACCAACAATATCGGTGTACATAATCATGTATTGCGTCGCAATGTGATGTGCAATTTGTCTTGCATGATTTTGGGAATATAGCGCGGCTCGTTCAGCGAGAACAACGATAAGTTCTTCCATTTCTGGAGCGCCTTTATGCACGTGTCGCATCACGGTCAAGCCGAGATGTGGCGCTGCGATAGGAAACATTTCCGTGAATGTCATCGCACGTTCCACAAATTCTTTTCTTCGGTTTGTATCGCCAACAAAAGCCTCTATTGCCAAATGTTCTCTCAAAGTTTCAACATAAGGATAGCCCTTGTTTTCAAGTTCTTCAAGAAAAGCCCAATTGCGACGGGCCGACATCAAATAATTGCCATAAATAGAAACTTTCTCTTCCTTGGATTGCGCCGCTTTCCAGCTGTTTTGAACGGTTACACCTTGAGGGTAACAAGGGTCGAAAAGCAGAAAAATTATCAGCAAAAACGTTAATTTTTTCATTTGTTTAGATTTTAAGATTATCCACGCTGGCGTTGAGTTATAGCCGTTATACGTCCGAATCCTCCCCACATGCTTCTAAAGGCTGGCGCTGCGATTGTTCCTGCGCCTGGATTCGAACGAGGAAGGGCATAAACTCTTCCTTCGCCAGTTGTTTGATTATAAGTAACTATTGTGATAAGGTTTCCACCACTTTGGCTTGCACCTCCACCGCTCGAACGAAGCACGGGCACGCCTTGTTCGCGCGACCAGAATGTCATTCCCGTATTATCAACATGTATATGTCTGATGATGTGTGTGATTTCTTCGCCTTGCGGTGCTGACCAAACCAATTGATTGTGTATTGCTCCCGTTCCACGTGCAAGTATCACAACATATAATCTATTGTCTACCGTGTAAAAAAGCTCGCGATAAACACCGCCTAAAGCTAAGAAATTTGTGGCTTGACTAATGCTTAATAATCCCGACAAATCGAAACTTGCTACACCTCTTGGCAGAAAATCCACACCCGGAAAATCCACTTCCAACTCGTAAGCCATAAGTCTTCCGGTTGTTCTGTTTTGCATGAGCCATATCGAGCTTTGGCGCATATCCGGATCGGTGTGAATCCGATGAAAAAAAGTTGCATATACAGCGTCGTAATCACTAAAATGGGTGCGCGGATCGAAGGTTGAATTATCTGCCGGCTCTCTTAATGCTCGAATGCCAAATCGAGGACCTTGCGGGGCTGTTGGTGCATCTAAACGCACAATTCTGCGATGTCTTTTGTCGAATAACAAAGCATTCAAATGTGAGCCAGCAGCCATCGGAACAACAATGCCCTCTTGAATTTCAAAATCTGTAAAATTTGGATCTGTGGCCAATGGTGCATACATAATCATGCCAGCATGTTCGGGATGATAAGTCCAGATTTCATTATCATTCATCAGCGCAACATACCTGTGTCGATGCGCATTGGTGTAGTTTGTAAAAATCCATTGCGGTCTGAATACTTGCGGCGACAACGCAAACATTTGGTCGTTTTCTGCTCTAATCATCATGGTTGGAGCATCCAAACTCAAATAGGTTTGTTCTCTAACCACAACTGCGATTTCGCCTTCTGTATCTGGACGTTTAGCCCACACAATCTGCGAAACCAAACCATCAATCATCCGTCCGTTGTTGCGCTCACTGAATAGATTTCTATTGACAGCATCGGGCAATGTACCGACAACGGGCGATGTTGTCCAAAGCGCATTGCTGTAGTGATACGAGCCAATAAATCCAATGTCAGACGTTAGGCCATCATGTGTATGAGCGATTAAAAGTCCTGCGCCGATGGCACCTCTCAAACTCACGCTTACAGACCACGTGAACGAATGGCGCATTTGTGTTTGCTTATGCGTCATCGTCAGTAAAAGCGTGTAGCCCGTACCTGCTGTAACATCAAAATTCATAACCATTACGAGAGGCCAACCTTCGCCAACAACTTGCGTATGATCGTTGGGATTGGCACCTGGAAATGTAGTTGTAGCCATTGTCCACACAAATTCATGAGCGTTATAGTCTGATTCCGTGAATAATCGAGAATCTGGGACACCATCGACAAGCGTTTGAATCCCAAATATTGGCGCAAACACGAAATCTTCTCTATAAAAAGCCTGGAGCGCTTCTGCAGATTGTTGCGAAACAAAAACATGCGGAATGTCGATAGACTGCCCCGTGCTTTGATCTCTGTAACACGACGACGTTAGGCCAAACATCGCCACACTTAAGATGGCCAATAATTTTAGTGTTATGGAATACTGTTTCATGGTCGTTCTTTTTTACAATAGATTTACATAGCGTTCGCCTACAATTACTGGATATCCTGCGGCATGTCCATCGTCGTGAAGCAACACATCTGGATAATTTTCACGATTGTAGTCTTCGATTGCTCTCATTATAGCAAGTAGCACCAGCGTTCCTTCCGAAGGTGTCCATGCACGGATATTTCCGCTGGCGTCCTCATTATAACCAAAAGCAGGAAAATAAACACGAGCAACTGGCGTAGAAAACGGAAAACGATCTATGCCGAGATTGCTGATAATAAATTGATAAAACGCCGAACTATAAGCACCCAATCGTGTGCCAACCGCTCCCGATCCATCTGCAGCCCATTCCCATGGGCGCACCAATCCATTAGTAAGATGAAGAATGCGATTGTTGAAGCCTGGAGCGGATTGGCCGGGATACGGAAAATCTCCACCTCTTACCGTACTAAACCAGATCCGCACAGGCTCAAAATCTGCACCTTGATTATTGATTACACGAACTCTCAATTGGCCTTGAAACGAATTTGCAGGCACAGTCGTGCTCAATATTTCAAACTGTTCCGAGGTTGCCGTTGTGCTGTCGGCAAGCACGATAATCACAGCATTTCTGTCCACTGAAGCAGGAAATCCCACAATGTTGAAAGGAATAGAAAGGATGTGTTCGGTCTGTCCTGGCGGAAGCGTTCGAAATGAAAACGTGCTACTGCCTATTGTGTTTCCCGTAACTCCCGCAGGAAATTCTATCGCCGCACGGTTGGGATCGTAACGCAACACATCTTGCTGCTCGCAAGCGGTTGCCAAGACAAGGCAAATAATCAAAATTATTAAATAAATTATAGTTTTCATGGTGTGTTTTTTGTTTAGAATCCTCTGAATTGTCGTTCACTTTCCGGAAACGGCAAAGTATATCTTTCATCGGTCATCAAGCCTACCGCCACTGGCATTCCAGGCATCCGTTCTACGCCCAAGCGTTTGTAGAGGAAGAAAAGTTGGCCTTCTTGCGAAAATTCACGACGATATTCTTGCAACACAATATGTCGCAACTGCTCTTCGGTGAGATGTTCTGCTGAAATTTCACTGGGGTTGTTGCGTCTGCTACGAAGATAATTGATAAACTCCACGGCTCTTGCGTTATCAACACCGATAAGCGCTTCTGCAGCGATCAAAAAAGGTTCCGACTTGCGCATAAGAGGAATAATGTTGGCGCCTGATGTGCCGTCGGCTGGCTGGCGCACTTTGACCGACAGTCGACCAATTTGCCAGTCGTGCACAGAGTGATTGAGGTTTTCAAACCAATGCAGATAACGGAAATCAGCAGGCGAAACGCCCGACGGCTCTTGCCCCAACTCAAACAAATCTTCGTTCACAAATTCGAATGTGTTGGTCAATATATTGGGATTTCCACCCACACCGATACCAACTTCGTACGCCATTTGCATAAATGTTCGTAGCCTGAACACATCCAAACAAAACACCAATTCGGTTGGAAACACACGATTTTGCGGTGTCACAAGACCGCCTCCAAACCAGTGAATAATCGCAGATTGCCGAAGTCTATCTATCAGATAAAGCGCATAGCTAAGCGTGTTCGGATCGTTTTGCCATTGAGCAATGCGCGCGCGCAATTGCAGTGCCGCAAGATGGTTTATGTTGAAAAGCAAAGCCACAATCGGCATCGGCACTTGCGACAAATAATCTATGGCTTGATTAACGTCTGTCATTAGCAAATCCAGCGTTTCACGGTATGTTCTTTGCGGTGTGATATGCTTGGTATGTTCCGTAACATAAGGAATCACGAGCAAATCTAATGCTTCAGGATTGTTCGCCAAATTGCCTGGCGCAAACAAACGAATAAGATCAAAATGCAAAAACGCTCGCAGCGCCAATGCCTCGCCTTTTATGGTTTTGTAGGCGATTGGAGAAAGCACATCGTGCCCCCATTCTTCAAGAGCAAAAAGCAAAAAATTAATTTCAGATATCACGTTATACATCCCCGACCAAACAGTGTTGATAAAACTTTGAGATCTCACATGTTCAAAATCGGAACGCTGCAAAGGGTACCAAGTTCCGTTCTGGTCGTTGTTTCCAGTATGTTGCCACGCCATAAATTCAATGGCTCCCCACGAAAGATTTGCACCGTAAAGATTTTGGCGAGCCATGGATATATATATGCCGTTAAGCGCATCCCAAAAACCTTCTTCGCGCTGAAAAAAATCATAGGCCATAATCTCGGTCTGAGGCCGAACATCGAGCCAATCGCTACACCCCATAACAGTAGCAACTAACAGAATTAGAAATGATCTTTTTAGTGTTATTATTTTTTTCATGCAACAGGTGTTTTATTGTTATAGTGCTATAGTGTTATAGTTTTATAGAACAGCCTAAAACTCCGCCGAAAGCGAGAGTGAAAGCGTTCGTGCAAACGGAAACGTTGTGCCTCGTTCTATTCGAATGGAGGAGAATTGATGTACTTCGTTCATGTTGAAACTCAGTCGCATTATTCTGAATCCCATACTTCTGACGAAAGGCAATCTGGCAAAATCGTAATACACGTTTACTGCGGCAATCGTGAATTCGTTGCGGTCTTGCACAAAACGTGAAGTTGGTTGTGTGCGTAACGTCATGAGGTTTCCGTTTTCGTCACGGATTTGTTCGAGGGCTCTGAATGGCGCATTGCGATTGTCGGTCGACCAACGTCCTTCAAGCACTCGCCGGTCTACATTGTCACGAAGTTCGGCATTTTCAACACGCTGAACTAATGTTGAATTATAAAGTTGCCCGCCGCCCAAAAAACGACCAATCATGCTAACACCAAAACCTCTAAACTCCGAACTAAATCCGATGTTTCCACGAAATCTTTCACGAGCTTCTCCAACAATTTGTTGATAGGCGGTATTCCAAACGTAAGTTGTGGAACCATCGGGACGCACAAATATTTCCAAACCATTTTGTGGGTTGATACCTAACGAGGGCACTGCCCAAATCGCATTCATTGAACCGCCTTCAACGTATCTGCGCGGCGGTGTCCAACGTTCTTCGCCGTAGCTGGCTACCAGTGCATCTTGTTGTTCGTTGAAATGACGCAGGGCATCGGAAATTCGTCGGAGTGTGTTTCTGTTTTGCGAAACGGCTCCGGTGATGTTAAAAAAGAAGTCTCGTCGCTGAATCACACGATACGTTACACGTACGTCAACACCTGTGTTTTCAACCTGCCCCGCATTTTCGCTTATCGAATGAAAGCCCGTTGATGGCGGAAGAGCAAGATCTGTTATCAAGTTGTTTGTGGTTGAAATATAGTAGTCAAACGAAACCGAAAACCGAGCAATTTGCGCATCGAAACCCACGTTGAAATCTAACTTTTGTTGCCACATTAATTCTTCATTGGCCAATCGCAATATGCGTACGCCAAGCCCCGTTTCTTCTGGGTTTTGAGGACGAAACGTGCGGTAAAAATCGTCGGTATAATAATTAAATGTGGTTATCGTTAAAAAACTTGGCACGTTTTGTGTTCCAGTGCTCCCGATAGAACTTCGCAATCTCAATCTATCAAGCCATCTAACTTGTCGCGCCCATTGTTCGTTGTGAACATTCCAGCCTGCGCCCACACTCCAAAACATGCCCCAACGTCTGTCGGGCGCAAACTGCGACGAAGCGCTGGTACGTGCCGTAACATCTACCATGTAGCGATTATCGTAAGAGTACGACAACAATCCCACAACGCCAACATCTCTAACGATACTTTCAAAACCGCTCGGCCTGCCATCCAGTGCGTACGCACGTGCAAAAATCATACTGTTCATTCGGTCTGAAGGAAAACCTTCGGCAACATAATTCAATTGCATCGAACTTGATTCGCTCATGTTGAATGCGAGATTGGACATAATCAAATGGTTGCCCATCGCCCTATTGTACGATACCGAAACATCGCCACTAAATCTGCTCATTCGTCCAACGCTGTGCGTGTAAGACCCTCGTCTTAATCGTAAACTTTCAGAATCCCAACCTACGAATCGGGTGTGTTGCGCAGGAAAAAATTCGTCACGCTCTTGGCGTTGATTTTCAAGTCCGAATCGGCCTCTCAGTCGCAAATTTTCTATCGGCGACCATTCTGCGATAAAATTATTTGAAAAATTAAAATAGTTGGATGTCAAACTGGTATTGAGTTGAGCATTCCACAGCGGATTGGTTTGGTTGTGAACCATTCCAAACGTTGGAAATGTTCTAACCAAATTGCCGTTTTCGTCGAACGGCTCGTGGTATGGATTCATGCGAACAAAATCGTGAAACGTGCCGTATGGCGAATCCGAAGCGTTGTTGCTTGTAACGCTCATCATGTTTCTAAACAAGAATCGCCGATCTGCAGTTCGATAAGTTACGCCAACACTTCCAGCAATGGTTTCACGGTTGGAGCCTCTCATTACGCCAGCCACGTGATTGTACGATATATCAGCCAGCACATTTAAACGTTGCTGTGTCATATCTAATCCAACGGCGTGTCTTGTTCCAATGCCTGCTCGCAAAGGTTTTGAAAGCCAATCGGTATTCACACCCGATAACGCTCTGTTTCTTCTAAAATTATAAGCCTCTTCAAATGCCAACATGCCTTGTATTGTTCCAGAATTGTAAAGTCCGGCAAGTCTTTCCACATCTAATTTTTCCAATGCATTGGTGAGATTATAACTGGTAAGATCGGGCAGTGTGATATTCAAACTTCCTCGATAAGTTACTCGGAAAATACCTTCCTGAGCACGTCGGGTTTCGATAACAACTACGCCGTTGGCAGCCCTCGCACCGTGAATGGCTTTGGCGGCTGCATCTTTCAAAATAGTTACACTTTCAACCCTCGACATATCCAAGTCGAATACACGCTGAATGCTGACTTCAAAACCATCCAGAATAAACAACGGCTGGTTAGGATCGTTCTCAAACATGTTTTGAAAACTGCCATCGCCATCGCCAAAATTAAACGATGAAGTGCCTCGCAATTCCATACTTGGCATTCTATTCGGGTCTGATCCAAATTCAAAATTATCCATCATAGCAAGTGACGGGTCGATATTGCGCAGACTTTCAAGCACATTTGAACTTCCAGCCGCCTTCAATTCTTCAACGTGCACATGTACGTGTGAGCCGGTAAAACTTTCGGCTCGACGCTCAAAAAGACCAGTTATAACTACGGCTTCCAAAGCGATAGCCGACATCCTAAGTCGCACATTCATAGACCTATTCGCATCCGCTGTGAGCGCAAGCGTTTCATAACCCGTCATAGAAAATTCGAGTACAACTGCGCCTGCAGGAATAGTTATGGAAAAAGTGCCGTCTACCGACGTTGCCGTGCCTTGTGTTGTGCCTTGAATACGCACAGTGGCAAATGGCAGTGTTTCGCCTGTGGTATAGTCGGTTACGGTACCCGAAACTGTTCGTTGTCCAAAAACGGCATTCGAACTCAACAGCGCACACAGCACAAGAATAAAGATTTTTTGGTTAGCTGATCTCATAAATTTATCTCCATGTGTTTTGTTGATTTTGACAAAATTACTTAATTAGAGACTGCAAAAGTAAGCAATAAATCACCAACAAAAAAATTTTTAAGGTGCTTTTTTGTCCAAAATAATTATTTTGAACAAACTTATACGCTTTCTGGGTGCTTTTTTGCTTTTTTTCAAAAAAAATCGTACCTTTGTGCCATCCATAATCTAAAAACAAAGTCAAAAAATGAAGAGAAAAATACTGTTTCTACTTTTTATCTTTTCTTCAATGATTGGAAGCGCTGTTTGTGGCCAAGTGCCACTAAATCTCAGTTCCAATCATGGCACCAATCAAGTAACTAACAGACATATAACCCTGCAACCTCAACAGCTTTTCGATACGGCGTTTCACTATTATCGCCAAAACGATATCGACAAGGCTTTGTTCTACTTTGGCCTGCTGACAGGTCTGGCGCCACACCATACCGACACTGCAAAGCAGAAGTTAGTCATTACGGCTTACATTCTTTCTGCAAATATTTATTACCAATTGAGCAGATATCGAACGGCTTACGAGCTGTTGCTGATAGCGTTGCAACACGCTGAACGTAGCGGTGATATAATTAGTCAAAGTCGAGTGTATTTGTCGTTAGGGCTCATCTATCATACCATTGGAAAACAAGATGTTGCCATCAAGTATTTTTCGGAAGCCCTGAAACTTGGCAGAGATAGTGCGCTCATATTGAACAATATTGGCTATGTCAATGTATTAAGTGGAAATTTAGACGACGCTTTTTACGTGCTTAGCCAATCGTTACAGCTTGCCAATGAGAAAGATAGTCGGCATTTATATCTTGTTTTACACAGTTTTGCGATGTATTATCGGGCACGAGAAATTTGGGATTCGGCCTACCATTTTTACCGGTTGTCGCTGGCTGAGGCCATGCGTGAAAGCTCCAGACAACACAAACGTGTTCAGGCAATTGCCTTGTCGGGATTGGGGCAATTGTATTTTGAACTCAACAAACCGGATTCAGCCTTGTTTTACATCAACCAATCAAATCTCGTGGCTATTGAAAACGACTTACTGGGTGTTCGAATGGAGAATTATTTGATTTTGTCCAATATAGCAACCCGTAGAAGACAAGGAGTTGTTGCTTTTGAGTATTTTAGGCGCTATTACGACCTCAAAAATTCGGTGCTGAATAGTGTGACTATCGCCGAAATCGGTGAATTACGGCGCAGACAAGAAAGTTCGAAAGCCAGCCAACAAATTTCACAACTCACCGTCGAACAGCAAGTTAAAGCTCAAACAATTCGTTACCAACGAATTTTAAGAAACATCATTTTGGCTGTATTGTTGCTAATAAGTGCTATATTGACATTTGTGCTTACGCAGCATCGCAGACTCAACACGGCTTACAAAAAACTCTTTGACAAGAGTGTGAAACTTGTTGAATATGAGAACATGCACGTCAAGGAAGGGCGCAAAACTATCCTTACGGATAAAGTGCCCGACAAACTTATTGCTCAAATTTATGCCGTAATGGAGGACACAACCGTGGTTTGCGACCCAGAATTCACGTTAGATAAATTGGCGGATTTGGTTGGTTCCAACAGAGTTTTAGTGTCTCAAGCAATTAACAATGGCCTGAAAAAAAACTTTCGAACATTCATCAACGAGTATAGAGTACGCGAAGCACAACGCTTGTTTTCCGAATCCGAAACCATCAAGTATACCATTGAATATGTAGCCATTAATGTAGGTTTCAAATCTCGAACGTCATTCATTACCGCTTTCAAAGAAACCACGGGTGTTAGTCCTGGTTTTTATTTGCGGGCTTTGCGGAAGAGTCTGGGGGTGAGTGTTTAGTTTACACACCCAGCGAGGCAAACGAAATCACATTCACTCCGTCTGGACGAGTATAACTAATACCTGTTCCAGTGATTATATTGAGGGACTTTGGTGCACTGGCTTTGTCAGAGTCTATATTTTTTGCAAATTTCTTAAGGTTAGTAGCCGCTTCTTCAATCTGTCCTATGCCAAGTTTGATTTCAAAGGCGAGCCAATCACCGTTGTGTTTTTGCACAATGGCATCCACTTCTAACCCGCTCGAATCTCTATAATAGTAAACCTTTGCATCGTTTGCTTGTGCATAAACCCGCAAATCGTGAGTAACCATGGATTCAAACAGAAAGCCAGTAAATTTTAGATCATCAAGCAATGATTTGGTATTTGCTCCAAGTGTAGCAACCGACAAGCAAACATCAGTGAAATGGCGTTTGGGGGCTTTCCGCAAAGACGAGGACGAACGAATATGCGTGTTCCATGCAGGTTGCTCTTCGGTAATCATTAGGCGATTAAGAGCGTCAAGATATTCGTGAATGGTTGGGCGTGAAATATCGCTGTTCTCGTTTTCACGAATATCAGCAGACAATGTTGCTACCTCCACAACAGTTGCCGTGTTTCGAGCAATGGAACGTAGCAAATTTTTCACTTTAATCGGATCACGTTTTACATTTGAAATTCTACTCATATCTACCTCTGCGAGCAATTCCATATAGGCCCGATTCAAATCTGTGGCCTGGCTTATGCTTTTCCCAACCAAAGCGGGGAAACCTCCGATAACCATTCTTTCAACGATAAATTCCAGTTCAGTAGGCTTGTCGTGAACATCAATTTTCAAACCCTCAAAAAGGCTTGCCATGCTAATTTCTCCAGAAGAAAAACCCAGTTCTTGCCATGACATTGTTCGCATATCAAGCGTTGTAAATCTACCAGCACCCGAATGCATTTTGATGCTTTCTTCAGGATTTGCTGAACCTGTGAGAATGAATTGCGCCACTTGTCGTCGCTCGTCAATCTCGTGTCGTATGTAGTTCCACAACTTGGGTTGCTCTTGCCATTCATCAATCAGCCGAGGTGTTTCTCCGATCAATAATCTTTTAGGGGCGACCTCCATCAAAGTAGGAACCTGCTCGTCTTGATCCACATTCAAGACGCTTTCTGCAAATTGCTTTGCCGACTCGGTTTTTCCGCAGGCTTTTGTTCCTCGAATCAACACCGCTCCTGACGAGTTCAACTTGCCCTGCAACTCACTATCTATTATACGATTAATATATCCCACCACGTTCCAATTTACACTTTTAGAGCATTCTGCTTTACATTCTTAGAGTATTTCATTTTACACTTTCAGAGTGTTTTGTTTTACACTTTTAGACTGCAAAGATACGATTCTTTTTGCTAAAAAGCAAATTTTTTCAACGAATATTAGTTTACATCACAAAAAAAAGGGACACCATGCACGTATCCCTTTACATAATTAAACCAAAGTATTAACCAGTTTATGAAAACTCGGAGTGCAGCCCGTTATTATCTTCCTAGAAGTTCTTCCAGTTTGTTATTCAAATCGTCGCCACGAAGACCTCTTGCTATAATGATGCCGTTTGGGTCAATTAATACAGAATAAGGAACATGAGGAACGACATAAAGCCTTGCGCCATCACTTTGCCACATTTTTATATCCGACATTTTTGGCCAACCAGGTATATTTGATGCTGCCAACCCTCTGAGCCACGCTTCATGCGTTTGCTCAAACCAAACACTAACGATATTAAAGCCCCTATCATTGAATCTGTTAAAAGTTTCAATCATGGCAGGTCTTCCAGCACGACACGGCCCGCACCACGTGGCCGTAAAGTCAATCATCAAATATCCGTTTCCAACAAAATCAGAAATAGAAATCATAGTTCCATCTGGGTCGGGCATAGTAAGGTCTACAAACGGCTGTCCAACAGCTGTTTTTCTCATCGCATCAATACGTTCTACTACAGTCATCACTTCCTCTGTTTGCAAAGTTCGTCTGTTTGCACCTGCAATAAGGTCTTCCAGTTCTTCAGGCGACAGATTTCTCATAACATCTCCCAACTGACTTAGACCTGCGAAATTGTTAATGTTATTTCTCACAAACTCTACTCTCAGTTCTCGCACTTCAGCGTTCACTTCGCCTGAAACCTCGCGAAGTTTTTCACCTAATGTTCTTGCAAGAACTGTATCACCAATTTCTCGTGCTTCACGCATATCTTGCGCAAGCGCACGAAGTCTTTCTTGTATAATAAATTGTGCATCTGCAAATTCTTGAAGTG
>Ga0209755_10005244_pt1 | contig 14825 bp, 14 predicted proteins | sample TergutCo191P1_FD_187301 | JGI IMG/M metagenome (GOLD analysis project Ga0209755, IMG submission 187301) | Cornitermes sp. P1 segment gut microbial communities from Petit-Saut dam, French Guiana - Co191P1 (SPAdes) (version 2) | ecosystem: Host-associated > Arthropoda: Insects > Digestive system... | reverse complement strand
TCTCGCCCGCGATTGTACTCGCTGTTGCCGCGACAAAGTTTTTTTCGTTATCTGTCCAGATACGCGGATTGTTTTTCTGTTCTACCGCGAGAAATCCCCATAAAATCCCTTCAACATAAAGAGGCGCGCAGATAAAAGCGTAGACGCCTTCGGCAAGCACATCACGGAAAACTTCGTCATTGCTGTTTCTTGTATCTGGACATGAAAGAATCGGGAGCGTTACGCAATCATATAATCTTTCGGGGAAACTGTTTTTTATCAATTCGCGGGTATTTAAATTTTTTCTGTGAGGATCTTTTAATTTCGATATCCATTGACATTCTACCGACGCTTCTCCGCTTTTATAATCAAGATTGTAAATTATTACGCTTGACACTTTGTAATAATGCCCCAGTTTCGCGATTGCCTCTTTTATAAGCAGCTTAATATCACTTGATGAAACAAATCTTCTTGAAATTTCCGAAACTAATTCCTGCTGTTCAAGCCGAATTTTTAAAAGTTCGCTTTGATTCTGCAGTTCATTCGTCATTAATTTTATATTACGAAGATCATATTGATAGCATAACGCGACATAGTTATCTTTATATTTTGTCCGAGTCAGCGTTACTTCAAACGGAATTAATTCACCTGACAGAGTGCGGTGCGTCCACTCGATTTTTAAATTTTCTCCTTTAATTGTTCTTTTTATTACCTCTATAATTTTTTCGCTGGATTTGTCTCCGTTAGGCTGATACTCCGGAGTTAAATCAAAGAAATGTTCGGTATAATATTTTTTATCGCAGTTAAATACTTCTAGAATCGCGTTGTTGGCGTCTATTATATTCAGGTTTTCGTCTATAATTGTAAAACCTACGGGAGCCGCGTCAAGCATTACCCTGTTAAATTTATTTGCTTCGGATAATTCTTTTTGCATATCTTCGCGGATTACCGCGTTAGCGCACAGGAAAGCCGCGGAACGCATCAGTTCCGTTAGATCATCTTCAAAATACCGTTCTTTTTTTCGATCCTCAAAAAGAACAAATCCCCAGAAATTATTACTGATAAAAATCGGCGCAGCGAATAACGAAATCACCCCGTATTTTCCAAGCAATTCAGCTTCCTGAGGAGGCTGCATCCGCACAGGACTGTTTATTGTTTTGTCACATAACAGTATTTTCTCCCAGCTCGGAGTAAGTTTGGAATATGTCACATCATTAAAAACCGGGGTAGTATTTGTAGTGCCGCCGGATTCTCTGTCCCATCTGTAAATCTGCGAAACATGCATTTCACCGGTTTTCATGAAATTGCGCCAAACAGAAACTCTGTCCAGGTCCATTACATCGGCAATGAGCCTGACACCCTCTGTCATCATTGCTTCGAATGATTTCTGGCTGTGCGATAGAAATTGCACGGCAACTTTATTCAATACGCTTGCTATGTTTTCACGGCGCTCTGTTTCAGTGTAGTCTGTTAAATGTTTTTCATTTATATCATTTTCTTTCATAATTATTTATTTACAGACACAAAAATATTCAAATTTATCCCTTTCGATTATATCATAAAATTGCTGCGGTTGTAAGTTACAGCTTGAAATTTTTCCGCTTTAGTTAAATACTGTTATTATGGATGCGGGCCAAACCATCTTAATTTCCAGCCATTTAATATTTGGAGCGCTGGCTGCTTTCATGGCGATTTTACTCTGGCCGAAAATCAGAGACGCGGCATGGATGCTGATTATTTTCGGCGTAATTATCGCTTATATCGAAACTGTATATGCCATTCTGGAAAGATTTGGCATTACCGGAAACGAGTTATTAATTTTTGGATCTGTTCCGCTTATATCGCTTATTTTACCGGTTATCAGGATGTCTTTTTTCATTGCCGCGTTTGTGATAATGGTATACAGACAGTCCCGAAATAAATAAATTTTATCTGTCTTTAAGCAGGTATAATGATTATAAACAGAGGAGAGTTTATGAAAGCAATAATTATCGGTCTAATATTTATCGCTGCCGCCGTTTTTACAGTTCTTCCGGCGGATATTATTGGTTTTGGGTTAAGCTGGGGAAATGATGTCCTTGCTTTTTTAAGGGGCGGCGTTCCTGTTGTCGCTGTCCTGATTGGCTTTATTGCCGTATTCATTGGAATAGCAGATATTAAAGACCGCGCCGAGGCAAAAAAAGAAGAAGCAAAAGAAAAGCAAAACGAAGCCGCGTAAATAATTAAAACTAAACATTGTAATCGCCGGTTTATAATTTTATGGCAGGAATACAGTTCCCTTTTGACTGCCTGCCGTAAGAGCCTCAAGGCAGCATGGCTTGCCGCCGTTTGTAAGTATCGCGGGTATACCGTAAGACAAGGCAAGTTCCGCCGCGTCCAATTTTGTGGCGATTCCCCCTGTACCGAAACTGTTTGCTTCTCCCATAGTAATATTTTTGCGCGCTTCTTCGATGTTTTTAATTTCCTCTAACAACACAGCCTTTGTGTCATCTTTTGGGTTTTTATCGTAAAGTCCGTCGATATCGCTTAACAGGATTAAAAGATCCGCGCTCCACAAAATAGCGGAACGAGCTGCCAGCGTGTCATTATCTCCGATTTTAATTTCCTCTACCGAGACCGTGTCGTTTTCATTAATAATCGGGATTATTACTTCGTCTACCAGAGTAAAAAGAGTATTGCGCATATTCAACGTTCTTTTTGAATCGTTAAAATCATCGCGCGTTAAAAGAATTTGCGCTATATGAAGATCGTTATCAATTACATTCTGCTGCGCGAAAGCGCGTCTCCACGCGTCCATCAGCTCAACCTGTCCGACAGCGCATAATGCCTGTCTGTAGTGGATGTCTTTTTTTCGCGCCCACTTGTCCATTGTGGAAAGACCTGCCACCTGCGCGCCCGAAGAAACGATGATAACTTGTTTTCCTTTTTTTATTAACGCGGCTGTCTGCCGCGCAAACTCTGAAATAAACGCAGAATTAATTTTTCCGTCATTGCCCGCAAGAGTGTTTGAACCGATCTTTACTACGATTTTTCGCGCGTCATTTATAAGCTGTGCAATCATCTTATTTGACCATTACCCGTTACAAGATATTTGATTGTTGTCAGAGCTTCAAGACCCATCGGCCCCCTTGCGTGAAATTTCTGCGTGCTGATTCCGAGTTCCGCGCCGTACCCAAACACGCCGCCGTCTGTAAACCGGGTTGACGCGTTGACATATACACAGGCCGCGTCGACGCGGTTTTTAAAATTTTCCGCCGCTCTTAAATCATTTGTTAAAATCGCTTCTGAATGTTTTGTCCCGTAACGGTTGATGTGTTCAATTGCCTCGTCACATGACGAAACTGTTTTTACCGCTAGAATATAATCGAGGAATTCGGTTTCCCAGTCTTCTTCCGCCGCGTCTTTTACAATTAAGCCCGAAGGAAGCGTTTCCGGTTCGGGCGGATCGCCGTAAAGCGCTTTTTTTGACGCGGCATCGCATCTAAGTTCCGCCTTTCCGGCGATTTTTTCAGCAAGCTTTTTCATTAACGCATTAGCTGCATTTTTATGCACAAGAAGAGTTTCCGCCGCGTTGCATGCTCCCGGTTTCTGCAGTTTCGCGTTTAAAATAATCGCAACCGCGCTGGCGATGCCTTCGCTTGTTTCAAGATACGACGGCTCAACATAGATATGGCAGTTTCCTTCTCCTGTTTCAATGACAGGAACGCGCGCGTTTTCCACAACACGTTGGATCAGTTCACGGCTTCCGCGCGGAAGCACCGCGTCTATATAGTTACGTGCAATTAAAATTTCGCCGACCTCATCTCTGCTGCCGGACTGCGCAAGCGCGACAGCGTCCGCTATTCCGCCGCCTGACGCAATACCGTTTTTTATCGCTTTTACAATCTCCTTGTTGGATTCAAGCGCTGATGAAGAACCGCGCAATAGTATTGAGCAGCCGGCCTTGTACGCGAGCGCGGCGCAGTCCGCCGTTACATTAGGGCGTGATTCATAAATAATCGCGGCAACGCCGATTGGAACAGTTACTTTTTCAATCTGTAAACCATTGGGAATCGTCCAGCCCGACTGTACTTTTCCGATTGGATCTTCCTGCCTTATTACAATGTCAATTCCTTCGATAATACCATCTATACGTTTATCATTTAACAGCAGACGATCAACAAGGCTTTCTTTCATGCCGCCTTTTCGCGCTTTTTCCACATCATTCGCATTAGCCTGTAAAATTATTTTTCGGCAGCGATCAATTTCGGCGGCAGCTCCGGCAAGAGCTGCGTCTTTTGCTGCGCGGTTCTGCATCGCGAGTTTAGCCTGCGCCTGCTTCAGAGAGATGAAAATTGGCTGTAATGATGCCGACATAAGTAAACTTTAACAGAACTTTTTTTATTAAACAAGAAGTCCGGTAATGGCGGTGTGATCGTTTTAATCCGGTACGCTTTATGTTCCAGATTTCCGATTGGAGATTTAACCTACATTGTAAATCATTATAAGAGTGGTATAAAATATTATTAAACGGACTTTAAACGTAATAAGAGGAAAATAATGTTTTATGAAGGAATATTTCATCATTTAGTAAAATAATGAAATATTCTAATAGTAATAATTCGTTTGAAAATTATACAACAGAATTATTCACATTTATATAAAAATATTTGGTTTTTTCAAATAATAAAATTATTTTTGATATATTAAAAGAATTTGGATTTGAAAACAACATAGAATTAGAAAAATTAATAATATATTCTCAGAGTGAATTGTTTGTTGGAAAAAAGAAAGTAATTCCTGATATTATTTTAGAATATAATAAAAAGAAAACTATTATTGAAGTAAAAATTGATTCAAAATTAAATCTATATTATTTAGACAAAAAAACAATTTATCAACTGGAATTATATTCTAAATTAGATAATGTTGTATCTGTTTATTTATTAACAAAAAGAATAATATTAATTGATACATTAAAAAATGTAAAAATAAGAAAAGATTTTGTGGATTGTAATAGCTGAAGGTAAATTACTTATACATTTTACAGATAAGAAAATAGAAAAAAAATATGTAAATGACGGAAACGAATTATCAGATGGATTAATAGATTTTATTTGTATTAACGATATTATTAAAATTGAGAATTCTGACGGACAAAAAGAATATTTAACAAAATGGTTTATAAAAATAATGGATAAGAAATTAAAAAATTACCTAATTATAGTTTCCATTTAATTTTATGGCGGGTTAACATGTAATTGATGATATTATTCAATGTATACATCCGGGTTTTTCCAGACCTGCGTTTAACGCGCCGCAGCGGATGCCTTCTTTTATCGCATTTTCAAAATTCGCGCCGTCTTTAAGAGCTGAGGCAAGTCCCGCTGTAAACGCGTCTCCGCAGCCGATTGTGTTTACTGTCTTTACAGACGGGATATCAAATTCCATTAAGCTGTTTTTGTTAGCTGAAAATATTTTTTTGCCGCCGTTTGTCAGAATTACATTGCATTTATATTTTTGAGTTATATCCATTATCGCGGTTTTTATTTTTTCGATGGCTTTGTCGTCATTTAGCAATACATCATTATCTTTGATTAATTCCGGCGTAAATGTCGCCGCGAACTCATAAAGATTCGGTTTTATAATGTCCGGATCATATTTAAGACAATTTATCAAATCTTTTCCTTTTATATCAAGAATGATATACAGCCCTTTTTCTTTTGCTTTACGCGCCATTTCCGGAAAAATGTTATCTGAAAATCCAGCGGCCTTTGTGCCGGAAATAATCAGGTGACTGACACTGCTTATTAAATTCTCGTATTTTTCCTGCAGCCGTTCTTCAGTTCCCGCGGAGACGGGCTGCGATTCCTCAACAAGTTCTGTGACTGCGCTTTCGGTCAGCACTGTATAGCAGAATCGAATCTCGCTGCCGCTCTCCGCCCATTCAACAGAGAGCTCGTCCTTTTCGCATAACGACAGAAACAGCGGCTTCATGACGCCGCCAAGCTGTGTCAGGTGCAATGCTTTTTTGCCAAGCTGGGTTAAAACGCGCGTAACGTTAATTCCCTTGCCGCTGACATCAACGCGGTGAGAAGCTGTGCGGTTGACTGTCCCCGGAATTATCGAAGAAAAGTGAAGGGTTTTTTGAATTGTTGGATTAAGACAGACTGTTAGAAATGCCATTTTTTTCCGGAGAATTTATTATTTAATCCTCTTGTATCCTTTTATCTCCTGTTTAAGACGCGCCGCGAGTTCCGCTCTCGGCACTCTTACCTGTTCCATTGAATCGCGGAAACGAAGCGTTACTGTGTTATCATCTTTTGACTGGTAGTCAACAGTGATACAGAAAGGAGTGCCGGCCTCGTCCTGTCTCCGGTAACGGCGTCCTATCGCGCCTGATTGATCGTAGTCCGTGGCGTAGTCGTCCTGAAGCTCTTTGCGGATGTCCTGCGCCATTTCGGCAAGTCCGTCTTTTTTCATCAATGGGAGAATTGCAGCTGTAACAGGCGCGAGATCAGGATGGAAGCGAAGGACAGTGCGCCAATCATCGTCATTGCCTTTTTCGGCAACCTGTTCTTCATCGTAGGCGTCGCAGAGGATCATCAGTACGTTGCGCGTAAGACCCGCGGAGGTCTCAATGATGTACGGAATATAACGCTCGCTGCCTGCGTCTTGATCGATGTACTGCATATCCTTGCCCGAGAATTGCGCGTGACGGCCAAGGTCGTAATCTGTGCGGTTGTGAACGCCTTCAAGCTCGCGCCAGCCCATCGGGAAAAGGTACTCAATGTCGTAGGCGTCTTTCGCGTAATGGGCGAGTTCGTCTTTTCCGTGCTGGTGCCAGCGAAGATGATCCATCTTGACACCTAACTTTTCGTAGTAGGCCCAGCGCTGTTTCCGCCATTCATTAAACCATTCTTCGTCAGTGCCGGGTTTTACAAAGTACTGCATTTCCATCTGCTCAAACTCGCAGGTGCGGAAGATAAAATTCTTTGTGACAATTTCGTTGCGGAACGCTTTCCCGATTTGCGCGATGCCGAACGGAATTTTCATTCTGTTTGATTGAATAATATTTTTATAATTAACATAAATCCCCTGAGCGGTTTCGGGGCGAAGGTAAATTACGCTCGCTGTGTCTTCGGCGGGACCGATGTGACTTTTAAACATCAAATTGAATTTACGCGTATCGGTCAGTTCTCCGCCGCAGTCAGGGCATTTCTTTGCCGCCAAATTTTCCTGCGGGATCATGTCCGCGCGGAAACGCGACTTGCATTTTTTGCAGTCAACCAACGGGTCTGTAAAATTTTCGACATGACCTGAGGCTTCCCATGTGCGCGGATGCATTAAAATAGCCGCGTCCAGCCCTGCGATATTATCGTGAAGGCGCGTCATTTCCTTCCACCATGCGCCCGCGATACGGTTTTTTAATTCAATGCCGAGAGGTCCGTAATCCCACGCGCCGTTCTGACCTCCGTAAATTTCCGATGACTGGAAAACAAAGCCGCGCCTCTTCGCAAGTGAGGTGATTTTTTCCATTGTCGCTTTTCCGTTATAAACTGTTAATTCTGACATAAAAGAAATTGTACAATAAGGGATAAAAATAAAAAAGGGTTTAGTTAAATTACTTTACCTAAACTATCGGGATACTCAAGATTTTCTTTTGTGGCGTTTTTTAAAAGCGACGCGTATTTTCGGCTTTCCAGTTTTGCCATGTCGATATTCTGCTCGCGCCAGTTGCCGCATTCAGCAGGCGAAGCGCCGGGTACATCTCCCTCGAATTCATCGATCCATTCAAACATTTCCATTAACAAATTGACGATATTTGATGATTCATAATCACCTTCCATTATCACGTAAAAACCTGTGCGGCAGCCCATCGGACCGAAATAAATAACTTTATTGCTCCATTCCTTATGAGAGCGCAGAAAGGTAGCGGCTAAATGTTCAATCGTATGCAGAGCTGGTTGATCCATTACCGGTTCTTTATTCGGCTCTTTAACGCGGACATCAAAAGTTGTTATTACTGTATTTCCGTATTTTTCTTTCCGTGAAACATAAACTCCCGGTTTTAATCTTAAATGATCAATTTGAAAACTCGCTATTTTTTCCATTTATCGCTCCTTAAATCACTTTAGTTCTAAATCCTTTAAAAAGCAAGTTTATATTGAACTGTTATCATAAATTGAAATTTCCGATTCGTTCATTGTCGCCCAAATTCCTTCCTTATGAACTTCTTCAATAGACAGCCGCAGCCAGTAGCCGAATGTTCCGGACGCTGAGCTTTCGGGATTCATCGCCGGCGCGCGTCCGCCCGGAAGCTGTCTTACTGCGGGCATAAGAATATATTTGCTCGCCCAAAAATCCAGCGCGAAAGGATCGATAGAAGCTGCGACTTTGTTTAGCTGCAGCGCCGTAGCGTAACTTGAGCTTGGTCCGCGGTCAGCGCCGATCCAAATCATGTCCATTATATTGATGACGGGCATCCGCGTATTTGCCATCTGCGTACCCATCCAGCCTCTTGCGATTGCGTTATGTGAACGTCCGCTTGTTAGTCTGTCCGAAGGCGTGCCCATGTACGCTTTAACGGCTCCTGTTACCTGATATAGCGCGTGCGATTTAAGCACAGGCATATTTATTAACTTTAATTTTTCGTTTTGATATGTCCGCGTACCCGCGTTCCAGATTCCTTCTTTAAAACTTACATGCGTTTCGAACTCCGTCGTAAATTTCGCATAAGATATTTCCGCGCCCGTACTTCGCACAGTATCTTCGACCACAAATCCGTTCCGCATATCGCCGGAGGCGAACTCCTGCACTTTGACCGTTGTAAAATCGTCCCATAACACGCCTGTTACGCGATATCCGCCGGCTTGAAAGGAGCGCACAACATCCATTACAGATTGTCTGCGGTCTGCTGAGTTCGCGTTTGCCCAGCTTAGACTGCCGCCTCTTCTCTCGCTGCCGTACTGCGCCTGCCCGTTATCTGCAATAATTATCTCGCCTGTAAAACCGTCAGGATGGTTTACTATCATTTCAATGACAGAACGGATTAAATCAGTGTTTGTGCCGCCGCGCTCTGCCCACTGGCAGTTGATTTTAATAATTATCACATCATCCGCGGCGATTAACCCGGACGGAGAAACGGCGAATCCAAGCTGTTCGGATTTATAAAAATCAATTCCCTGTCTCTGCATAGAATAAAAAAGTTTTCTGATTCCGTCGTCTGTGCCGTCAGTGTTTTCCACAAAAATTGATGAAATTTGTTTTTGCGTTAAAGGTACAGCTATGCCAACAGGCGTATCTAAAGAAGCCGGCATAGTTGAAATAGATGAGATTATTTGGTTCTCCGCGGCTGCAGAATTTACATTCGGCTGTCTGGTTTCCGCTGACGATCTGTTCGCGCATCCTGCGTTTATAAATATTAAACTCAGCATTAATATTATGATTAATTTTTCTGTTGTTTTCAAAAACACCTCCGGCAGAGCGGCTGACGCTTGGTCATCTTCCGAATAAACTTACAAGTTCCGCGAATCTTTTTGCAAGATCAACGCCGGGAATTTCGCTTAACTGCCATGACCAGTTTTCGCTTGTGCATGTCGACGGCAGATTGAATCTCGCTTCTTCGCCTAAACCAAGCAGATCCTGCATCGGGAAAATCGCGTACATCGCGTGAGATGAAATGACAGCGCGTATCATCGCCCATGCGATTTCCGCCGGCGTTGAGTTTTCAGGGCAGTTTAAATAAGCGGCGGCGGCGCGGCGCTCTTCCTTCTTCAGGCTGAGATACCAGCCTGCTGTCGTGTTGTTGTCGTGAGTGCCTGAGTAAGCCGCCCAGTTATAACTGTAATTATGAGGAAGAAAAACATGATTTGCGTCTAACGCGCCTTCTTCTGTAATGTTAAAACCAAACTGGCAGACCTTCATTCCGGGAAAACCGAGGTCGTTCCTCAATTTTATTACGCTGTCGGTTAAAAAGCCGAGGTCTTCGGCGATTATCGGAAGCTTGCCGAGTTTTTTTTCAAGCGTGCGGAACAGATCCGCTCCCGGGCCTTTTTCCCATGTGCCGTGTTCGGCGGTTGGATTGCCTGCGGGGATCGACCAGTATTCATCAAAGCCGCGGAAATGATCGATGCGGAATAAATCAACCTGTGACAAAAGACGCTTAATTCGATCTACCCACCAGCGGTAACCGTCCGCTTTCATTTTTTTCCAGTCATAAACGGGATTGCCCCACAACTGGCCAGTCTTACTGAAATAATCTGGCGGTACGCCTGAAACAAAAGTATAATTTTTGTTTTTATCTGTTTTAAAAAGATCGATGCGGCTCCAAGAATCCGCGCTGTCTTGTGACGCGAAAATCGGAATGTCTCCGATAAATTTTATCCCTTTATTATTTATATACGATTTTAATTTCCGCCACTGACATTCAAAAAAATATTGAAGGATTTTACAGTCAAGAATTTCCGCGGCTTTTTCTGTTTTAAAAGTTTCCATCGCTTTTTTTTCGCGTTTTGATAACGCCTTATCCCAGACAGTGTGCCATCGCGCGTCATAGTATTTTTCGTATAACACCTGATATACCGCGTAATCATCAAGCCAGTACGCTTCGCATGCGCAAAATTTTTCAAAGGTTGTTTTTTCTTTGTTATCTGTTTTTAATTTCTCCGCGAAGCGGTGCGCCGCTTTTTTTAACAGCGGAATTTTATTTTTTTCGATAAGACCGAAATCAACGCGTTTTACATCGATGTTTGGTGTTTCCGTGGACATTGTTTTTTCCGGCTGTGTACGCTTTTCCAGCTGTGCAGTTTCAGATTTTTCCAGCAAGCCTTCATCAACAAGAAGATCAGGCGATATTAAAAGCTCGTTACCTGCAAATGACGAGCGTGCGGCGTAGGGAGAATTGCCGTAACCTGTCGGACCAAGCGGAAGAATCTGCCAAAGCTTCACGCCCGCGCTTTCAAGAAAATCCGCGAACGAATAAGCGGCGGCGCCCAAATCGCCGATACCGTACCTGCTTGGGAGAGACGTGATATGAAGGAGTATCCCTGAACAGCGCAGGCGCTCCTCATACATAGGATTTGATTTTTTTTCTTCTGTTGTCTTACGCATTTTATTTATTGTATACTGATAATATACCATGCGCAATAAATTGACTGATGAACTTGCCGTCTGCGGCATGAACGCGGCGCTGGCGGTGAGCGAACATCATCCTCAGACAGTTAACCGCCTTTTCCTTCGTGAAGACCGGCTTCCGCTGTTTACAGGAATTTGCAAACAGCTTGCGGAACGCAAACGCCCCTACAAAATTTGCGAAGACGAGGAACTGGAACGTATCTGTAAAAGCGTGCATCATCAAGGCGTAGTCGCGATGATCGAAGAGCCTGTAATCGATCCATTGAGCATGGAAGATCTCGATCTGTGGGCGGATAAAGGAATGACCGGCGTTATTCTGCACTCTGTCGGAAACGATCACAACCTTGGCGCGATCGCGAGGGCGGCGGCTTTTTTTGATGTAACATATATTGTTTTAAACGATAAGGATAAGGCATTAAAACAGCAGCTTGATTTTCGCGCGGATGTTTTTCACTCTGATAATTTTAGAACAGAAAATCCCGATAACGCCGCGCCGGTTACTGATAATGAACTGCGCCTTACAACCAGCGCTTACCGTGTCGCCGAAGGCGCTTTTGAATATTTAACAATTCGAAGTATTAGAAGCACTTCCGCTTTTTTAAAAGACGCGTCCAGACGCCTTGTTACGATTGGAACGGATACAAGGGCAAGAATGCGCATAAGCGATTTAAGCGGTATTGTTAAGAATCTGACCTCCTCCAATGGTCAAGCGGGATCAAAAATAAAAATTAATAAACCCGGCAGCCGTCCCGGTATCGCTCTTATTCTTGGCAATGAGGAGTTCGGCCTTCCTAAAGATGTTAAAGATAAATGTTCATGTCTTTTGCGTGTTCCCGGAACAGGCAATATAGACAGCTTAAACGTTTCTCAGGCAGCCGCGCTTTTCCTGCATGAGATTTTTGAATTGTAAATTTTAAATGGTGCCAGGCACCGCTTTCTTGCGCTAACACCTTTTCCCAAAACCGGTAGCAGCTATAACATCATAAACTTAAGTTTTAAAACGAAAGGTTTTCATCGATCTGTCCGTAAGGTTTTTTAATCTAACAGACATTTAGCTATCGTCTCTGGATCAAGACCCGTGATTTCCTGAACAAATTCAAGAGTAGAACCTTTTAATAAAAGATTACGAGCGATTGTTAAACTTGATTCCTCTCGGCCTTTCATTAATCCTTCCTCTCGTCCTTCTTCCCTGGCTTCTTCCTGCCAGACTTCCTTCGCGTCATCTATGTTCCATTCTTCTAATAGCATATTGAGTACCTCCGAACCATGTGTTTCCAAGAACTCCCTAAGTATATCATTTTTTACACAGTATTTTATAGCCTCCTCTATAGCTTTTTCCTTATCATTAAATTTTTGCAGATACTCATTTACCTTCGCTACGAATATACTGTACTCTTCTAATATCTTGCAGCGTTTTACTGTCTCCTTGTTCTTCCCTTCGTTTATATTCAACACTTTTACCTCCAGCTCAAGTAATGGGCGCGTTTTTTCAGGAAAGAGCGGTTCCTCAAAAAGGTCTGATAGCTTTAGAATTATCTCATCAGGATAAGGTTTCTTTCCGTTATAGAGAACATAGAACTCAGGCCGTGGGATTTTAAGAAGCTTTCCTGTGTATAGTCCTTTTCTTTTTATCATTTTTTCCAATACTTTGGAAATATAAAAAAACATTCGCAGCGCCATATTCGGGTTAATCGTGCTTTGATGCTCAATGAGGACGACTAATTTGCCGTTAACCATGAAAGAAATGTCATTGAAGAAATCCATATACAACACGTTCTCGAGCGTGTTGATGGAAACCGGAGCGTCATTGGGAAGAGTCACATCTCCAAGAGCGCGGTAAAGATCCCGAAGCAGGTCGGGGTCGCTGAACAGCTTAGTGAACACGCTGTCCTTGTAATTTCTGTTAGTTTTCATACCCTATATATGGGTTGAAACTATCAAATCGCATGACCGAAAATAAAAATAATTAAATTTTTTAACAACTAACCACACCAACCACTCGAACCCGCGATTCGAAATCTCGTGGCGGTAGCAGCTACCATTTCACGCCGCTACCAAAGCCAACAAGGTAGCAGCTACCTCCGCGCCTCCACCCCAAACCGGTAGCTGCTACCTTTTTTGATTTTTTATTTTCAATCATGCAAAACATGTACTTCGCACCCATATATAGGTGATGAAAAAAAGCAATTTTCATCGTCAGGAGTAAAAAATGTATAAAAAAAGAGAGTTCCTTACTGATGCCTTTTACCATGTTACTTCCCGTACCAATGATAAAGTCAAGGTTTTTGAATCTAAATTGGGAAAAAAGCTATTGCTTATTACCCTTCAGGATACGAAAGATAAGTTTAATTTTAAACTTACAAATTTTTGTGTTATGCCGACTCATATTCATCTGCTGATAAAACCTGAAGGCAGCATAAATCTTAGCAGCATAATGCATTGGTTAAAATTACAAACAGCGAAAAGATGGAATTTTATTCATGGCTCTGCTGATCACTTATGGGGGCGCAGATATTTTTCAAGATGTATTAAGGACTATTCTGAATATGAACATGTTATGAATTACATTGACTATAACCCTGTAAAAGCAGAATTAGTCAAAACACCTGAAGAATGGAAAGCAGGCGGCGCTTATTATAGGCTTCATGGTTTAAGTCTTATTGATCATGTAGACTTTACCTGTATCCACTTGGAAAATCCGCGGAATGTTATTCAACTCCCAAACTTTTAGTAGCTACCTCCGCGCCTCCACCCCAAACCGGTAGCAGCTACCATTTCATTTCACGCCGTTATCAAAGCCAACTGGTAGCAGCTACCTCCACGCCTTCACCCCAACCCGGTAGCAGCTACCATTCCTTTTCACGCTATCAAAGCCAGCAAGGTAGCAGCTACCTCCGCGCCTCCACCCCAACCCGGTAGCAGCTACCCTCGCGCTTTCACCCCAAACCGGTAGCAGCTACCATTTCATTTCACGCCGCTATCAAAGCCAACAAGGTAGCAGCTACCTTCTCGCCTTTACCCCAGACCGGTAGCAGCTACCATTCTCTAATTCAAAGGAACGGCATCAAACTCCGACTGAGTTATCTTATAAGTGTTCGCTAGCACCGAATAGCTCGCTGCAAGTTGGGGCATGCTATTCGCATACGTCACTCCGGAGGTAAAACCGGTGGTGGCACCGTTGCCGAACTTTATCCAATCTTCCTCGAACGGACTCGGGACCGGGTTGGCTGGAGTCATGCCTTGGTGTTCATCGCTTGTGCTTGGAATGGAACTGCCGGTTAGTTTCGGAGTGGTGCCCACTACGAACGCGCGATGGTCTGGCCGGAGAGTTTTCGCACTATTAACAGCGGTGGTGTACCTTTTATCATAAATCACAAGCCTTGTCCTGTTACCTGCGGTAGAACTACCTGCCACAATGTTTCCTCCCCCCGTTCCACGTACTCGAATAACATCGAACTTATTAATAGTAGTTTCACGTGAAATATCATCCCAAAAATTAAAGTAACTGGTCCTAGGATTGTCTCCTTGCCCAATATTGGCTGGAGCTCGACCAGACATATCTGTCACTCCACGGAATTTTCCAGTCAAGCTATTTATACTATTGTAATCCCCTATCAGTCCCACGTTGATTGTGTCGGGCAGGGTTACGGAAGCCGTGCCGTTCCACTGGCTTCCGGCGCCGCGGATATTCGTGTTCCTGAACTCGGTGACGTTGCCGGTGGTGCGCAGGT
>Ga0209755_10005243_pt1 | contig 14826 bp, 8 predicted proteins | sample TergutCo191P1_FD_187301 | JGI IMG/M metagenome (GOLD analysis project Ga0209755, IMG submission 187301) | Cornitermes sp. P1 segment gut microbial communities from Petit-Saut dam, French Guiana - Co191P1 (SPAdes) (version 2) | ecosystem: Host-associated > Arthropoda: Insects > Digestive system >... | reverse complement strand
ACTAGTTGCAGATTAGTTATCTGACAAAAACCAAATATGTGCCGGTGTGATGGAATGGTAGACGTGATGGATTCAAAATCCATTGGGGGCAACCCCGTGTCGGTTCGAGTCCGACCACCGGTACCAATATGGAACGACCCTCCATCTCTCAAAACTCTCCCCTCGCGCCATTGCAAGAGGGGAGAGTTTGGCGTTATATTATAATGATCTTAATAACTAAATGAAGCTTGCAAAGTCATAGCGGCGAAAAAAGTTAAAAGAGAACGGTTAATCCAAGAGCTAGCGGAAAAGCCGAGGCGAGGCTTCAATCTTGTGACATATTCATAACACTGCAGATAAAAATGGTGGGAACAACTCTTTAATTTATTTTTCTTCATGCTATTAAAAGAGAAAATCCTCCAGTTTCTTACTTCGTGATGGTAGCCTTAGCTTTCTAAGTGCTTTTGCTTCAATCTGTCGGATGCGCTCCCTTGTCACACCAAACTTAATCCCCACTTCTTCAAGGGTGCGATTATGTCTACCATCGAACCCATAGCGAAGCTTTAGCACATCACCTTCGCGCACTGTCAGCGTTCCCAAAACACTTACCATCTGTTCATTTAATAATGCATAAATCGCAGTGTCCATAGGACAAGAAACATCTTCATCTATGAAAGCATCGCCAAAATAAGCTTCCCATTCATCGCCGTATTTAGCTTCAAGCACAGAAGACATGGTATCAAGTGACTTAGGTTCTTGGGATGACTTTAATATTTCTTCAACTTTCTCAGGCGGCAGACAAATTTCAATCGAGACTTCCTCAGCGGTGGGGTCACGCCCTGACTGCTTCGAAAATTGGCGATAAAACTGATTGATTTTGTCAATAACCTCCAGTGTATGCACGGGTATTCGGATTGCACGTTTTTTGTCGGCAATTGCCCTATCAATGAACTGGCGAATCCACCAAAGGGAGTAAGATACAAAAGTTCCATGCTCATTAGCATCATACTTCTCAATCGCTTTCATCAAGCCAATGACTCCCTCTTGTATCAAATCTTCCAGTTCATACCCTTTATAGTCATAAACACCTAAAGCGACTCTTACTACCACACGTAAATACATATCAATCATTCTGTTCTTTGCGAGTTTATTGCCGCCTTGCGCTTGGGGCATCAGTCGCTGCCATTCACCATCTTGAGGTGGGTGAACGGCGCGAATATGCTTAATAAACATGCTAAGCTCTGGTGATATGTCGAGAACTCTTTCAAAAATGGGTTCATAATCAGTTTGTGTCTTGTCAATGTTACCACTTAGTTCATCTTCATCTTTGCGGGTTATTGTGTAGCCGTTTCTATTATAAAGGCTGGATAGAAACTTATTGAAAACAGCATCTCTTAACGTCGTAATTGCATAGCCAGGGTTAAGGTTTGAAAATAAAGAAAAATCCAGTTCAGTTATATAAATAGAGTCTCTTATACTGAGCTTTCTTTCGATTGAAATGGCGATTTTTTGCCATTCTGTCTCAGGCAGATCTAAGTTATCTATATGAACGTAGGTTTCAGTATCCACACGCAAAAAATCTGAACTTCTCATTGTTCGACGGATTGTGTCTGCACTAAGAAATGGAAGTCTTTCATGCAATTCACTCAGTGACCATACATCATTTTCCTCGAAAACATTTTTGACCATATCTATAGGTGAAATATCGCCCTGCTGTATGATATAATCAGCATAAATGCTATAATCACTTAAAAATCTTTCGACAAATGCTTTCAGTTTATCAGGTGAGAAGATGTTTAGTGAATAAAGTTCGCTCGAATATTTATTATAGAGATAGTCGATAGAAATTTGAGGTGTTTCAATTTCCCCCAAAAATGTCTTAACAAATGCAACCGCAACTGCATTATACACGTAGGCTCTATCGTCAAAAATAAGTGCCTCAGTAGCAAGGATGTCGTTGAGTGAAGGCGCATCAAACTCAAACATCTCATCATACTCTTCATGGTAGAAAATCTTAAAACGCTCATAATCAATACTTGATGAGACACGAAATCCATTTTTGAACCTATCTGCTACAACTTTAAGTACTTTTTCCTTTTCTGACACGCTCATTGATGCACCAATTTTCTCAAAATTCTATCGCATGTTGCCCACATTGTAGTATAAGTTGCATCATATGTCTAGGATAAATTTTACGCAATGGTTAACAGAAGAGTACTTAATCAATACTTTTTCTACTTTTTATGTTGATAGATTGTTAACAATATGATAGAATTAACAAGGTTGTATTTGCAGTGCATTATCACACAAACTGAGCATGATGAAAATATTAGGGGAAGCACTATGTCTGTTGAAACAATACACCCGCAACATCACAGTCTAACTTTGAGCAATGACGAAAAAAAGAGAATTCTCCACATAATCACAGAGAACTTCAAAAATGGATATAGAGTATCATCAAATATTCACTATTCAAATTTTCAAAAGTGTTACGCAATAATGTATGGTTTCAAATCGCCATGTGCCCCCGACACACTAGACAGTTTACTTATGTCAGAAGCTATAGTTTTCGATGATATAGCTTATGTGTATAGTGCAGTTTCTGTGACCTTTGTTGGAACATTTTTAGAACAAATCGACGAGTCGCTCACTTCGGTCGAGACACTTTATGAAAAATACTCAAGGGAGCTTTATGCGCTGAACATATTTTCATGTGATATACTGGAGTTATTCATTAGGAAATATTATCCGAGCATGGTTGCTCTAATGGACAAGAAAAAATCCGATAAAGATAACCTTAACAACATAGACGTTATTGAGGAAATAGTTGAAAAATGCGTAATAATCAAAATCAACAAAAATAGTCTGGCTCGCTTTCCCGGAGACTCTGATGCAATTTATAAGGCAACAAGATATGCTTGGAAGTTGAGCTTAAACAGAGTACAACACGCAGAATATGTAATTTCTGTTCTAAATGGAATTGTGCAAGCTGTCTTTCATAACTTACAGTGGCAAACTGAACCGGGGGGCAGACTGGAATTCGATGCGGTCGAAGCACCTGTAGACATTTCGGGAAAATACATAGGTAAGCGCATACCACAGGCGTATAGAAGAAGGGGGATAGCATCCCCATGCCAATATGTTAATTGCTAAAAGGAGCAACTTTATCTGAATGTATAATTACTCGTATGATACTGAAACCGGCGGCATACTACTGCACACTGCTCCAATGCAATTTAGCAAAGAGCCACGCCCTGTCTACTATAAAGAACTTGACTTATTAGGCTTTGACAAATATTGGGAATATGAAAAACAAGACACATATCCCTATATGTGGGCGGAAGCAAATAAATACTATTATTTCGGTCGTTTGGTCGCCCAGACAAAGGGTGGAGATTTATATAACGCCCCTGAAATTGAGCTAAAAGAAGAGTTTAGCGAGCCACTTATTGCTGTCGACATAAATGCGATGCTTGAAAAAAACGCAGATTTTCTGCAAGTGTTGGAGCAGGAGACTGTCAAAAAAATCTATGATGTCTGGAAACGTCACAAAGGTAAGTTAGATGTTTTTCATGTAGCTTTTTCCGGAGGAAAAGATAGTGTTGTTTTACTGGATTTGGTAAAAAAAGCATTACCAAAGGATGAGTTTGTGGTTGTTTTCGGAGACACCCAAATGGAATTCCCTGATACCTATGACGTTATTGATAAAGTTGAAGAGCAGTGCAAAGCTGAAGGCATAAAATTCTATAGAGCAAAAAGCCATATGGATGTGTATGAGAGTTGGAAGTTGTTCGGACCGCCATCACGTATTCAGCGTTGGTGTTGCCACGTCCACAAAGGTGTCCCAAAAGCAATCATGCTTCGCAAACATTTAGGCAGAACTTATAAGGGGCTAGACTACGTTGGCGTTAGATCTCACGAAAGTGTTCAACGTGCAGATTATGAATTTGAGAACTATGGGAGTAAATTACAAGGTCAATACAGCCATAACTCCATTCTAGATTGGACTTCTGCTGAAATCTGGATATATAAATATAGTAATAACTTAATAGTCAATGAAGCGTATAAAGTGGGAAACCAGCGTGTAGGTTGTGTGTTTTGCCCTATGTCAGCCAAGACAGATTATGTGAAAAGTGTAACGTACAGTGAAGAAATAAAAGGTTTTACAAATATTGTGCGAGAAAGTTACAGTGAAGAAGATATAATTAGCGGATACTGGCGTGCACGAAGTAATGGCATTTTACTGAAAGGTAATGAAGAACGCTATATAGAGCGTTATACAGCTTCTTCATTTGAGATTGAAATTACAAAACCTACTTCTGATTGGAGAGAGTGGATTAAAACACTAGGAGATATTCCGCTGAAGTTTGATGTCGAAAAAACACATCGAGGATTTGTAGTGCGAGTGCCAAAACAGCAAGTGAAACTAAACCCTAGAGAAGTTAATGCATTAAAGAAAGTTTTCAGAAAGTCAACTTTTTGTCTCCAGTGCAATGTCTGTAAATTGAATTGTAAGAGTGATTGCATATCTTTTGAAGATAGCGTGAAAATTTTAAATTGCACGCAATGCCAGGAGTGCAATAAGCTTGATGGAGGTTGTATTGCTTATAGTTCGCTCAAAACACAAGAAAAAATTGGAGGAACCAAAGTGAAGAAAAGTATTGATGTTTTTGGCTCGCATGCCCCCAAAACTGACTGGTTTGAAGATTTTTTTTCACGCAAAGATAATTTTCTTAAAGAAAACGGACTAGGTCCGGATCAAAAAACCAGATTCAAAAGGTTTCTGGTTGCGGCTGAGTTAGTAAACAAAGACGGAGTTGTGCCATTAGCGGAAAAGCTTTCTGATATAGGATGGGAGCATTCAACTTCGTTGGGACTGATGCTTTCTAACTTGGCTTATTGTCCACAATTTGAGTGGTATATAAAAAACATGGATGTTGATAAATTCTACAGTCGAGATTTTCTGATGGCTTCGTTGAAACTAGAAAATAGCGACGTAACAAGCAGGTTTGTACTCAACGCATATAAACGCATAACGCAGACGCCTTTCGGCTTTGCATTGAATTTTGGATATGTTGACAGTGAAGATAACTATATGCGAAACAAATGCCATATCGGCTCCCCCCTTGTGGTGCTTTATTCTCTCTACAAGTTCGCTGAAGCCTGCGGGGATTATCATGAGTTCACTATAAGCCGTTTGATAAACTATGCCATAGACTCCGATGGCATTAGTCCAACGCAGATTTTTGGCATAGAACCGGATGAATTGAGAACAATAACGCGAGGCTTGGCAGCTAGCAACCCTGATTTTATCACAACTAAGTTCACTCATGACTTAGACACAATTTTACTTAACAAAAACAAAAAAGCAAGTGACGTTTTGGCGTTGCTGTAAGGGGGACGACATATTGGCAACCGTGTACAAAGATTACTTTCAAATCGATGAAGACTATTTCCCTTGCGTAAACGAGTCAGCTATAAATGCAGGACTTAAGTGGGATGGCTTTTTCCCTCATACCACTTTCATTGACCTGCTGCGTAACACCGAGCGTATACTGTCGCGCCAAGAAAAACGTTCAATATGGATTTCCGGGGCCTACGGCACAGGTAAATCATATGCAGCGTTTGCACTCAGTAAGCTCCTTATAGCACCAAGTGAAGAGGTTGAAGCATATTTTAATAAATTCGATGCACTATCAAGCCATAAAACAGACCTTATGCAACGACTAATAACCGCAAAAGAAAAAGGTCGCATATTGACATGCTACCGCTATGCATCATCATCAATAAGCAGCAGTAATGACCTTATCATAATAATGCAAGAACAAATCGCAAAAGCAGTGAAGGAAGCAAATCTTGAGCACACGGGCACAAACACCTTAAAGCAGGGTATACTAAACTGGCTAGATGATGAGCGGCACAGGCAATTACTGGCAGGATATATCGAAAATGAATATAAAGATTTATTCGGCGGCTGGAACCTTGACGATATTATTGACAGATTGAAAAAAGCAGACAGCGCTACCGAATATGTCAGTAAAATCAGCCAAATGGCAAATGAAATAGGCATTCACGCCCTAAAGCTGGATATGGATGGCTTTATTTCCTACATAAAAGAAATTATTACAAACAATAATTTAAATGCTTTATTTTTTGTCATGGATGAGTTTAGCGAGTTTTTTCAAAACAACCGTTTCCGCTTGGGCGAATTTCAAAAGTTAGTTGAGCTATGCGGTGAAGTGCCTTTCTATTTGGTAGTTGTAGCTCATCAGATAGACAGCTATTTTCATGAAAAAGACACTGAGCTCAAGAAACTTAGAGATAGGTTCATTTCTTGCAATATATCTATGCCTGACAATATCGCTTTTGATTTAATGCGTGATGCTTTAAAAATAAAAGACGAGGCTCTTCAAGATTGGGAAAACAAACTTGATGATTTGCAGGATTTCACAAGGAAATCACGAAAAGCGGTTTCTGAATGTACAAACATCGAAGATAATGTATTAAAAGGTGTGTTGCCCCTGCACCCAATGTCTGCACTTCTCCTAAAGCATATTTCATCAGCATTTGAATCAAATCAACGCAGTATGTTCGACTTTATTAAGAATGATGGAGACTATAAAGCATTCCAGTGGTTCATCGACAACCACGGCCCTCTTGATGGAGTAAATGCCTTGCTAACTGTTGATATGCTATGGGATTTCTTCTATGAGAGCGGGAAGGAAAACCTTGAGTTATCTATACGAAATATACTTGATACACATAAGAAAGCCGAATCAAGAGGGTTGGTGTCTGAAGAATATCAAGTCTTAAAAACTATTCTCATAATGCAAGCTGTGTCCACTCACTTAAACGATGCAATCCCACTATTCATCGCCAATGAACAAAACTTATATCTCTGCTTTGAGGGGACAGACTACGAGCATAAGGCACCGGCGATTGCAGAGAAGTTAGTTAGGGATGAAGTTATATATAAAAAGACTCTTGGTAATAATAAATTTTGTTACGCATCAATGGTGATGGCGGGCGATGCTGCCGAACTGGACAAGAGGAAAAAAGAGGTAATAGAAAGGCTTAGAACCTCAGAGTTGTGTATTGATGAATTCACAAGGGCTTTTAGCTTAACTCCACAACTAAAGTTGCGTTATAACTTATCCTTTGCCGATTACTCAGACATTGCTCCAAAAACAAATAAACTTGTCAACGAAGAGAATTCTGACGCATTTCATGCAATTGTCGGTATTGCAAAAAATGATAACGAAGCTTTACTTCTGCGAAAATTAATGCAAGAGAAAATAAAAAACGACATACCTGAAGTAAAGAACATAATATATATTGACACAACACCTACTCCATTTGGGCAAGACAGTATAGAGCAATATGCGGAGTATATGGCTAATAGCGAGATGCAACGGGGCAAGGATAATCACTCGGCAGACGATATGCTCCGCAAAGGCAAAAAGGTTGCCGGTGATTGGGGAAATAGAATTCACAACGGGCAGATAATAATATACTCAAAAGGCAATCCCGAGGGCGATCGCTATGAAAACTGGTCTAACGTAACAAAAGCATTACCTACCTTAGTTGAGCAGAAGTATCCATATGTTTTTGAGTACTCAGCAGGTTTGACAGAGGTTACATTGCAGTCGGGTTCAAAACAACAGTGGGTTGAAGCCGGCATTACAGAGAAATCCGGCGGACAAACAGCATCCGCTGAAAAACTCGTAAATAAAGCGCGCAGCGAAGATAAGTACTGGGTCACAGACCCGCACAGTCCGTTGGGTATAATAAAAAATGCTCTTGATGAGCGAATAAATGATGAGCTTGCAACAAATTCTAAAATTTCTGTTGTTGAGGTGCTCTCTTTTCTCTGCAAAGAATACGGCTTTATTCCTTCAAATCTCTATTCATTTTTAACAGGGTTCTTGCTTAAGGAATACGCAAATGAAGCATATCGCTTGAGTGATGAAGCAGTCAATGAAAAGATGAGCGCAGAGAAGATGAAACAGGTAGTCGATGAGGCTTATAAACAATTCTACGTACCTAATTCTCGCTATAGAGATAAATATATAAGGATTATGTCGCATGAAGAACAGCTTTTCTGCAGTCTGATGAGTGATGTGTTCGATATTCCGGAAAATCAGTGTGGCTCTGTAGAAGATGCAATAAAGCGTGTTCGTATAAAGGAAAAAAGCAGTGGATTGCCTGCATGGGTTTTGACAGAGAAAGCCGCCGGCATCGAAGCCGATTTTGTAAGTGATTACATAAAACTGTTAAATCCGGAGCAAGGTCACAATATTTCCGTTATTAGCGGAAATATCGGAAAACTTGTAGAAAGTGATGAAAGCTTAGCGCAAAAACTTAAGCAACTTATGACAGATATAAGCCGTCGGGACTCTATGAAAAGCTATCTCTCCATTTTTGCGGGGGGTAAATTGTTATCGCTTGCAAAGGAAATTGGTGCTGAAGAAAGAGTTATCGACGACATACAAAAACGCTTCGGCGATGATACGGCAGGCTTATGGCTCTGGAACAAAAAAACAGGTGAAGAACAGATTCATAAGGTAATTGATGAATACGAGTTTATTAAAAAGAGCAATGAACTCTTGTTAAAGCGAAATTCGTCAGTTGCCAATACGCTTGCTTCATGGGAAGAAAGTTTGAAGTTCGTGAAGATATCACACGAGCTTGCACACGAATTGCCGGATTATGCACCTTTTACGAACATTCTTTTTACTGTAGCTAAAGGTGCGGGTAGAGATAGCATAAAGGAATTCATTGATGTACTGACAACTCATAACTTGAGTGTGCTTGATTTAATTAAAAATAATAGAACTGTCTTAGCAAAGTCTTGCGCTTTCGAGCTTCAGGGGTTATCAGAGCAGGAAATCAATGAAATATACAAACACATACCAAATGGCAGTTATTTACTTGGAAAACAGGAGTATTTACAGAAGATACAGCACATAGTAGATGAATATAAAAGCAATCTCGAAAAATTGAAACTGCGTAATTTGTGGAATGATAAAACAGCAACAGCCAGCCCATATGAGTGGTCAAGAAAGTATAAGACTCCGCTACTCGCTTGTGTTCCAATTGATAAATGGAACGACTATAAACGTGCTTTTGGGGCGATAAACCGTACAAATCCCGAAGATTCAGAAGTTTCATTTGCACTTGAGTATCTGCTTGCGAATCCTATTTGGGATATAATCGCTAATGGTGAAATCATTGACAAAGCGTTCACGAAAACGATACTTGGCAGCTACAAAGCAGTTTTGACAGATTTGGATGAAGTGCGAGACTACCTCTCAAGAAAAACAGTCATTGAACCATATGATTGGAGTGGTCAAACGGAGATTGTAAATCTTGTTAAAGGGTTGGCGCAAAGCAAGTATACAAAAGAACCATTTGATCGTGTTATGAGGCGTATTGACAGCATGAAGGACGATAAACTCAGGGATTACTTGGTACGTCTTGTTAAAGAAAACATGAATGTCGGCATCGAAATACTGGAAGATGGCGAGGAGGGCTGAATGTGAGCAGTGCTACCGAGCGAATACAAAAGTATTTTGATGGGAACTCACAGTACCCCCTTCTAGTAGTTGTGTCTCCTAATGAGTATAGTGAAGTCCTTGATACTTTTGGGAGTGTTTCCCGTATAACTTTAAGCTCTTATTGTGTGGGCGAAGATAAAGAGCCGGACATGGTTAAGTTACTGGAAGATGTAAAGAGTAAGTCAGGACGGTACTTGCTGCTTGGTCTCGGTGATTATCTTGCAAATAAGGGAGATAATGCAAAGAAAATATTATATCAGTATAAGGACTTAGTTCTAAAGGAAAATTGCCGCATAGCTATGGTTTTATCGTTGCATATGTATTTATTAACAAAGAAACTTATGGATTCAGACCCGCGAGTAAGGTCTAGGATTGTTCTCACAAAATCAGCACAGAGCGCAGAGGAAGTTAGTGGAAAAGATCTTGTGTATGGCATAAAAGCATTTTTAGAAGCATGTGAAAAAGGTGTGAGTGTTGATAGCGTTATCTCTCGTCGCCAAATCCAAAATGTAAAAGTGATAAACCCTGAAAAAGCCTTTGACGAGCTAAAACACAAGTTTCCAAATGAGTTTACTAAGCTCAAAGAATGCAACGGCACATCAGAAAATTGGAGACAGATGCTTGATTCCATTAATGAGACAGGGAGTAATATTAAGCAATACCTTTCTGAGCAAGACTTTGCCGCAATCGAGTTCATATTCCTTGATAACGCAAAAAGTTCAGATTATAAGGCTTGGCTGTTTCTTATTTATATAAAGCTTAGCACTACAACCAAAAATTATATAGGTTTCGTAGCAACCAATGCGGATACACAGGATAATCTGCTTGATGTGGCAAAAACAGCAATTCTGGATATACCTGTGACCGATGAGCGTTTTGCAGGTTTTTACGAGCAAAGGAAGAGAATGCTTCAAGGTTGCAATGATGTTGATATGGCAGATTATATACCTAAAGTCACCATAAAAGAGGTAGATAGAATTGCGTATCTGACAGATAATACGAAAATTGAAAGAAAGGCTGTCATTGAGGCTTTATGTAACGGTGCCGACGATAGATATGTAGAAGGGAGCTATCCCAACTTGTATCTATATTTGCAAGACTTTCTACTAGAAGATGAACGGTTTACGGATTATTTTAGGGTTTACAAAAAGAACAAGCTGACAAACAGAATTGATAGTCAATTCATGAGTGTCGTTAATGATTATGCAACCAGTCGCCCTTATAACTCTGTACCTGCACGTTCGGCAACAATGTCATCACTAGATGATGGTGATACACTCTTGCTGTTTCTTGATGCATTTGGCGTTGAATACCTAGGATATGTAAAGGGTATATGCGCACAACTAAAACTAAGATTATCTGCGAAAGTAGCAAGGGCTAATTTGCCTACAGTCACATCGAAGAATAATCAGTTTTATAATGAGTGGAGAGGAAAAAAAGAAAACCCGGTAAAACCAATTGATAATTCAAAACATCACGCAGAAGTAAGCTATCACCATAGCAACTCCCCATATCCTATACATATAGTAGATGAACTTGAGGCGGTTAAGACTGCGCTTGAGGAAATGAAAATAAGGCTCTCAACAGGTGTTTGCAAAAGAGTCGTGATTGCATCAGATCATGGAGCCAGCCGATTGGCTGTAATTAGCGCAGAAGTCAAAATACCAAACAATGGTTGTGAGGTTAAATCGAATGGACGCTATTGCGTTGGTAATGATTTACCAACAGGGGACAGCATAGTCGAAGAACTAGATGGCGGATATGCCGTGATTGCAAATTACTCACGTTTCGAAGGATCGCGAGCAGCAACTGTAGAAACTCATGGTGGGGCTACACTTGAAGAAATTTTAGTTCCTGTAATTGAGTTAGTGCTGTCAGATAGTAACATCGAGGTTGCTTTGGAGCAAAGTGTAATAGAGGTTGGATACAAGACTGTTCCCACTCTTGTATTTATAGTTTCTCTTGATTGTGATGATATTACCGCATCTATAGGTGGCAAGTTTTACGAGGTGAAAATGATTGATAAAAATAAGTTTGCGGTTGAAATGCCCGACTTGAAAAAGGGGCATTATGTTCTAAATATATTCGAGAATCAAAATGAGATTGGTGTAAAAGAATTCACTATTAAGAGTAAAGGTGTCACGCAAAGAGAATTGTTTTAGGGGGATAAAAAGTGATTGATAAACTGAGAAGCTGTTTTGACGAAATGGTGGTATATAAAGATTTAAAAAAAAGCAACTTTTTTTCGAGTCTCTCCATGCCGTCTTTCATGCGCGACTGGCTTTTAAAGAAATTTATGAATAATTCAGGAGAGTTTGACTCTGATGAGATGTTGGCGTTTATTAAAGAGAACCTTCCTCGCAAAGAAGATTGGACGGCAATTAAAAGCAGGATTATTCAGGGGTTTGAGCGCACAAGATTTCTAGCAAAAGTGTCAGTAAACATAAACATAAAGACGGGTGAAGTAGAATTCAGCTTGCCTGATTTTGGTCTCTCCGAAAAGGAGACTATAATTCCATCGCATGTATGGAGTGATATCTCAAATGATCTTATTTCCGGACATGAAACATGGGGCGTAGTCGATCTTGCTTATTCACCTCCTACAGATAAGCCAAAAGCACCCGGGAAAATTGTTATGAAAGGATTCACAAACTTTTGCCCTTATGAAATTGACGTGGATTATTACAAGGACATGCGTAGTGAGTTCACCACAAAAGAGTGGATTGATGTATTATTAGGAGCAATTGACTATAACGCTGCCGGGTATGAAGAAGACGAAAATAAGCTAACCGTGCTGACGCGTCTATTGCCTTTTATTGAAAAACGCTTAAATTTGGTTGAACTTGCTCCTAAAGGCACCGGTAAATCATACTTGTTTGGGCGAGTGAGTCGTTTCGGTTGGCTGTCCTCCGGAGGTATGATGACACGAGCTAAGCTCTTTTATGATGTAGGAAAGAAAGAGCATGGATTAATTGCATCAAATGATTATATATGCTTTGATGAAGTTCAAACAATCAATTTCAGCCCTATCGATGAAATGAGAGCGGCACTCAAAGGATATATGGAAAATGGATTATATACTGTCGGTAAAATCGAAGGAAAGTCCGACTGCGGAGTGATCTTGTGCGGAAACATTCCCAAAGACAAAATGAGTGAGTATGAAAGTATGTTTGAGGAACTCCCGCACGTGTTCCACGAATCTGCTCTTATAGACCGTTTTCACGGGTTTATTCAAGGATGGAACATTCCGAGGATGAATGATGACTTGAAAATATCCGGGTGGGCACTCAATTCAGAATATTTCAGCACAATAATGCACGAACTTCGCAGTGATGCAAGCTATCGTACTATTGTTGATGAACTTGTCGTTGTACCTGAAGCTTCAGATACTCGTGACACTGAGGCAGTAAAGAGGATTGCAACAGCATACATGAAACTCATATTCCCTCATGTTCGTAGACCGCAAGACATTGACCCGATTGAGTTTAAGCGATATTGTTTGAAACGCGCAATGCAGATGCGCCACCACATTAAGCTGCAACTTGGTATACTCGATCCAGGGGAATTCAAAGGGAAAAGTATACCAGCCTTTACCGTTAGAGATTTTTACAATGGCGGGGGTGAATGATTTGCCAAAGCGTGTAAATTGTTTTGTTTGTGGGAAAGAGAAGTTGACTCGAAATGAAATTGGCTTAAACAAGAAGTTTTTAGGCACAAAAGTAGAAAAATTTCACTGCATTGAATGCTTAGCTGAGTTTCTTGAAATGTCACCTGATGAACTATCAGAGGCTGTGCAGAACTTCAAAGATTCGGGTTGCGAGTTGTTCGTGTAATCAAAAGGCAAAAGCGGAGGGCAGAGAATGACTATACCCGATGAAATAAAAATATATCACATCGCACATATAAGCAAGTTGTCTTCAATTATAGCCGATGGCTTTTTATATTCAGATGCAAAAATGTGCGGGAGAGAGCCTGTTGGTGTTGCAATCGGTATGAGCGAAATTAAACGAAGAAGATTAGAAAACCTCACTTTAAAATCGCATCCTGGTCTATATGTTGGTCAATGTGTTCCACTTTATTTTTGCCCTAGGTCGGTTATGCTCTATATGTTCCATATGAAGAACCATCCAGACATCGAATACCGAGGTGGGCAGGAGGCAATTATACATCTTGTTGCAGATTTGCGGAAAACTGTTGACTGGGCAAAAGCGAATAATGTTCGTTGGGCTTTTACCAGCTCAAATGCAGGTTCAAATTATTTCGATGACTTTTCAGACATTAACGATTTGAAGAAGCTTGATTGGGATGCTATTAACGCTCAGCAGTGGAGCGATTGCCGAGATAAAAAGCAAGCAGAGTTTTTAGTTGAGAAAAAGATGCCTTGGAATCTTTTTGAAAATATTGGTGTGTATTCATTCGAGTGGGTCAGCGAAGTCAATGATGTATTAGCAAAATCTTACAATAATCATAAACCTATTGTCAGAATTTGCCGTGAGTGGTATTATTGAGGCTGGGAAAGGGTGATGCAAATGATGAAGTTTATGATTGGTAATTTGTTTGACAGCAGCGCAGAAGCACTAGTTAACACTGTGAATTGTGTTGGTGTTATGGGTCGTGGTATCGCATTGCAGTTTAAAAAACAATTCCCTGACAACTTTAAGGCTTATGAAGCAGCGTGTAAGAGAGGGGAAGTTGTCCCCGGCAGTATGTTTGTATTTGACATAAATTGCTTTGTAAATCCAAAATATATCATTAACTTTCCGACGAAAAGACATTGGCGAGGCGCAAGTAGGATTGAGGATATAGAGTCCGGACTTGCTGATTTAGTTGAAGTCATAAGAAAGAATAACATTACATCAATAGCGGTACCACCACTCGGAGCAGGTCTCGGTGATCTTGATTGGCGTGCTGTCAAACAAAGGATAAATGAAACTCTTGGCGAGCTCTCAGATGTTGAAATTACTATCTATGAACCCGGCAATGCTCCTGCGGCAGAGCAGATGGTGAAAAATAAGACCGTACCTAACATAACACCGGGAAGAGCTGCATTAGTCAGCTTAATAAGGCGATACTTAGATGGATTGCTTGATCCATTTGTAACTCTTCTTGAAGTGCATAAGCTTATGTACTTGCTACAAGCAAGTGGTGAAGATTTACGGTTGCGATACGAGAAAGCAACTCACGGACCCTACGCAACAAATCTATCCCACGTCTTAAACGCTGTAGAAGGACATTTGCTATCAGGATATGCTGACGGAGGTGATAACCCCAACAAGCAAATTAGCATTAT
>Ga0209755_10005242_pt1 | contig 14827 bp, 17 predicted proteins | sample TergutCo191P1_FD_187301 | JGI IMG/M metagenome (GOLD analysis project Ga0209755, IMG submission 187301) | Cornitermes sp. P1 segment gut microbial communities from Petit-Saut dam, French Guiana - Co191P1 (SPAdes) (version 2) | ecosystem: Host-associated > Arthropoda: Insects > Digestive system... | reverse complement strand
GACAGGCCTTGAAATAATCACTGTAAACTTAACAACTTCGCGACCGCAAGTAGGGCACTTGTAGATATATGCATTGGCATCACTACGGCCTCTTGCGCTTCCTTTGGTTTTCTTTATTCCCAATAATTGCAATTCTTCATTTGTGTATTTCATTCAACGCCCCCCTTTTTTTACCCATTAATTATATCACAATTTGCTTGCATTTGCAGGCTTAATATGTGAACAATAGACAGATGGTCAGTAGGGTGCATTTCTTCCACCGCTACCATGTTAGCACATATAAAGTCAATTGTCAGTGGCTTTTAGTGGTCAAAATTCAATATTTCATAAATTTCTCCGAGCGCACGTCTGTGTAGCCTGTGAGTCCATCGGTACTCTTGTCCTATATTTATAGACACTTGCTCCCAATTATGAAAGAGTATATAGCGATTAATTAGCAATAGCCTTAAAAGCCCATCTTCAACGCTGTAAATCGCGCTAGATATCTCCGTTAAAACCCCTTGCAATTTCGCAACCCTGCGGTCAACGTCCAAGCTGTAATCCGCTATTGCTATTAATGCGTCATCGCTTCGCTTGTCAGCACTGCGTGACACCCTCTCTTTATGCTCTCCCACAGTAATGCTCGTGGCTCTCAGCATCGCTTCCCTTTTTGACTCTTTAAGGGCTTCAATCTCTCGCATTAGATATTGCCCCCTCTTTAGCCACGCTTTCACATCGTCTATTGTTATATGTTGACCTCGCATTTGACTTTTACCCCCATATCTAGTATAATATTGGAGTATCTAACATTTTCTCCCGCACCCCTTAACAGTTACAGCTGTTAGGGGGTCTTTGCTTTTAGATCTGCTTTGTGTGATATAATCTCCGTGAAAGGAGGTGAATCTATGAATATGCAACCAGTTAGCTCAGATCGCATGGTTGCCGTTGGTTGGGCAGACGATACGCTTTTTGTTGAGTTTCACGATGGCGCACTTTACGCTTATGACGGAGTATCTAGTCAGGAACACCAGTCATTTATGAGCGCACCATCGCTTGGCTCCGAATTGTCTAGACTTGACAAAAGGCATCCCTACAGGCGCATCCGCTAATCCTTAATCGGCACGAACATTTCATCTGCTACAATCCTTGCTGTGTCAAAGTCAATGACTATGGCGCAGTGGGGATTGTAGTGCTTTTTCAAGAACTCCGCTAATGGTCTTGCTAGTTTTTCTAACTCAATTAACTTTTCGCTATTGTCCATTCTCAAATCCTCCTTTCTTATCTAATCCATTCTAGGCGTTTGCGAAACGCCAAAACCCGCATAAATGCTGGATTTTTTGACAATTAAAAACGTACAACTCCTCACCGGGATGTGGTATAATTGAGTTGCAAACCAACAATCAAACCATATCAACCAAGAAAGGGGTTGTACATTTACATGATACCACGTAAACAGCTTTCAATGGAAGACATTTATTCAGATTGTCAGAACATTTTCGACAATGACAAGCCGAAGTTTTTGTCATTACTCGAACAACACATTGACCTTGATGAGATTATCCCGGCATCTTTTCATAGCCATTTTCATCTCGGTGTTGGAAGAACTCGCAAATATCCACTTTATGGATTCATATGGGCATTGATAATACAGAAAATATTTTCAATCCCAACCGACCAGCTTCTACTTGTTTTTCTTAAGTACTCCAAAGCATTACGAACTTTCTGTGGATTTAGCAAAGTTCCTGATGCATCCAAAATAACTCGTTTTAAACAAGATTTTCTTTTGGACTTACAATCGGTTTTTGAGCGACTTGTCGATATTACTGAACCGATATGCCAAGCGATAGACTCTGATAAGGCTGATATGACAATTTTTGATTCGTCCGGTATTGAGGCTTGGGTCAAGGAAAACAACCCTAAGTATGCAGACCGCATAACCAGACAAGTTAAAGCTTATGCAAAGGCAATGAAGTTCGATAAATCCTATGATCCTCACAAAGTCGCCTATGACCTTATGCCATCATGTTCAGAAGCAAACCCTCAAATCAAACAACTGTATATCAAGGGTCATTTTTGTTACGTATACAAGTTCGGTGTTGTCACTAATGGGTTAGGCATTATCAGACACATTGCAATGTACAACAAGGATTTCTTAGAGGCTCATCCTCAAATCACTGTGTAAAAGAAAACCGATTCACCGGAAGAAGATAAAAGTATCGGGGATGCAAGACTTCTAATTCCAACTTTACAGGACTTTCTTAATGCACACCCTCTGATAAACCCAAAAGTATTCATTGGCGATGCAGCTTTTGACTCAATTCAGATATACAAAAAACTTCTGACAGGCAACACATTTAGCATCGTAAGTAACTTTGATAAAGCATTCATTCCGCCATTTTAAAGACAACCTATGTGTAGCAGGTAGAAAAACTCAAAACGAAAAAGCCTTACACGCTGACTTATTGCTAGCAGGCATTACTCAACTTCTAACCGTTGTTCTTACTGATAAAGTCAATCAGATTGAGCTTTTTCGAAGGCCTAAGCTCATTGCTTAAAACTAAATCTAACTAGCTCAAACGCCATAAGGCGTGCATTGCCTTGCCGTTTTTGCCTAACCATTTCTAGACAGTCAGATTCTTTTGCTTCTCTTTTATTCTCCAACAGTTCTTTGGAGATTCTGAACCTATTTCGCAATTGCCTAAAAAAATATAACAGCCCGTTTTTCCGAACTGTTAAATAAACGTTTGAGAAAAGCTTTTCCCTACAGCTTTTGAAAAATATTTTAATTTTGTGAAATCATTCAACGGATATAGCCATTTTTTGTAGAGATTCAACAGTAATTGTTGACCGAATCAAATATCTCCATCCACCTACATCCCATATAATAGAGTTCTCCTGATTCAACTCAATCGCTGCTAAAATATGATATTCATTTCCATTAATTACTCGTAGCTCATGAGTCGCATCCTCGTTGTCAACGTAAAAAGCACCTATAGCTCTGCTAGATTGAAACATTATAATTTCGCCACTTTCATTAAGATATAAAATTGTTGTTACATAGTAGCTTTCGTCCCGAAACTCCTCCCAAAATCCATCAGGAATATATGTAGGACTCATGCCTATTGGCTCAACTACTGGCGCATTGGAGGTAAAACGAGCAAACTCATCAAACCACTCCACAATAGTATTAACAACCACTGCACGAATTTGTGGCATTGACATCAAAGCTCCGAATAAAATTGATACAGCAATTGCTATTATTGCAACGAGGCGCTTGCCAACATTCAATGTGGCTCGGAGTCGGTCTTTCCTTGCCTCTCTCTCAAAGAGTTGTTTCATTCTCTTTTCATGTTTTACAGAGTAATTATATTGTTTTGAAAGCTCTTCATCTGGAGGAAGCGAGTCAAGTTCCTCATAAAAATTGTCTACAATCGCTTGCCTAAATAATGTATCAAAAACGCTATCGTCCATTTGCGAATTATCCAATCGTCTCACCTCCACGCTCCATAAGTTTGCGTACCTTCGCTTTAGCACGCATAATTTTTGTATCAACATGCTTAGCGGTCATGTCAAGCTCTGCACCAATTTCTTTATATGTCATGCCCGAAATATATTTCATTTCAAGAACAAGTTGGCTAATTTCATCAAGGGATGCAATATGCTTTCTAATTGAATTATATTCATCCAATAAAAGAACTTGTCCTTCAACAGTGATGTCCTTTGAAGTTAAAACAGCATCCATTTCATCAATTTGCTCAAAAGAGACTTTCTTCTCTTTTCGCAACAAATCAATACATCGATTCTTTGTAATGATTATGATTGTCGCTCGTAATTCTCTGAAAGAAAATGCAAACAGCTTATCCTTATGGTTAATTATTGAGAGTATCGCATTGTGCACAGCATCCTCTGCCATTTCTCTGTTTTGCGTTATCGAAAGCGCATACCTAAGCATCACAGACTTGTGGTCTTCGTAAATCTGTGCAAGTCTATTCTTATCGTCCTCATTGTCTAGCATTGCTAAATAGATTGCTAACAGCTTGACCACCACCTACTCATTCAATAATACCTTAAACTATATCACAGTATCACACAATAGGTCAAAGTGTATTCGCATAAAACAGCAGAATCAATTCGCATAAAACAGCAAGAATCACCGCATTGGGGGTGATCTCTCATGACTGACGCTCTCGTTGCAAAAATCAGAAAGCTTAATCTGGTAGGTTTAGTAAAAACAGTGGATATGCGTGCCGAGCAAGCAATTAAGGAAAGCCTCTCTTATGTTGAGTTCCTTGAGCTTCTCATAAATGACGAGCACTTAAACCGTGGCAGAAACCGTAGGGACGATTTGATTCGCAAGGCTAAAGTCCCACACCACAAGACTATTGAAGAGTTCAACTTTTCATGGCAGCCAAATCTTAATCGGCAAGAAATCTATGGATTCGGAACTTGCGAGTTCATCCGCAAAAGGCAAAACATTGCATTCATTGGACTTCCGGGAACCGGTAATTATGCAAAGCCACTCGTTATGTAAAGTTGAGGGCTAGACACAGCAATTTGTTGAACACTGTCAGCCCTGAACTTTACATAATCCCGTAAAATATATTGAGGAGCTACGCTCCAAATATACTTTTGGGAGGTCATGTGATGATCCAGCGTTATACCATTAAGGAACTAATTTCTACCGTACTACAAAAGATGAGCGAAATGGATTATAGCCCCAGTACGATAACAAGCTACCGTAGGTTTTATAATCGCTTTGAGATGTATGCATACAAAAAAGGTGAGCATTATTTCACTGAAGAACTGGGGACCAAGTTTTTATCAGAATTTTACGGATGCACTCATGATACAATCCGGGAAAACAGTCCTGACAAAAAATTAAGGACTCAGGTTAGATATATTCGTGTCCTCGGTGACTATCAAATTCATGGTGTGATACTCCGAAGGAAGCTCGGACCAACTGCTGCATCAATATTGCCTCCGTCTTTCCAAGATGTTTTTGAGACATTCAGAGTGGAATGTTATGCTAGGAACTTATCCGTACAAGGAACTTATAGCCGCTGTAACAGAATACGTCATTTCATATTTTTTGCAGATGAACATGGAGTGAGTAGATTAAATGACATCACACCGGAGCTTTTGTCTAACTACGTAAAGACATTTATTAATCATTCGAGCAAGGGGGTTGCTGCAAATCTGGTAGCTGTACGAAGCTTTCTGAGATATCTATTCCACAATGACTATACAGATGTAGATTTGACCGATGCATTGCCTGCAATAAAGAACAACCATGCAACTAAAATGCCAAACACGTGGAAAGAAGAAGATTTGAAAAAAGTGTTTGATTATATCGACAGGGGCAATCCAACAGGCAAAAGAGATTATGCGATTTTACTTATGATAGCCAGATACGGTATTCGTGGAGCTGACATAAAGCACCTCAAGCTTGAGCATTTAAACTGGGTAGATAACACTATTAGCTTCAATCAGTCTAAGACAAGTAGGCATGTCGTGCTTCCTCTACTGGGAGATGTTGGTTGGGCAATCATTGATTACTTGAAAAATGGGCGACCGAAAACCAATTCTACAAATGTTTTTGTAAGACATCAAGCTCCGTTTGAAGAGTTCGGACCTCAATCAGCACTTAATCGCATTTTAATTAAATATGTTCGACTGGCAGGGATTCCAAACACTAGAGAAAATCCGTATGGGTTGCATTCACTTAGGCATACACTTGCCAGCACATTGTTGGCTGAAAATGTGCCGCTACCTGTGATCTCTGAAATCTTAGGGCATGCTTCAATAAAATCCACTGACATCTATCTCCACATTGATCACAAACGACTTGTTGAATGTGCTTTGAATCCGGAAGAGGTGTATGAAAGATGAGTGACTCAAAAAGCATTAGAGATGTCGGAATGGACTATATTTCAGAAAATCAAGCACTTGGGCTGAAATTTCAAAAAAATGCTCAGATGATGAACCGATTCGTTAAATTAGCGGAATCAACCGGGCATCACGCGCCTATACTGGAAAAATCTTTAGTGGATTTGTGGTGTGAAAAGACAGAGCATGAGACTGAAAGTAATCGCCAACATCGTGCGAGTTTTATCCGAGGTTTTGCAAACTACTTGATAAGATTAGGATATCCAGCTTATGTTTACAATACAAAAGGCTCCGTCGAACGGCAAACATATCAGCCGCACATATATTCCAACTTAGAGCTTAGCAGATTGTTCGATTCTGCTGAATCTCTAAAGTGTTCAGGTAAGTATCCATTTCGTGGAAGTCAAACGAGTTTAATTCTCAAAACACTATACAGCACTGGATTTAATCCTTGTCAAGTGTTTTCCGAAAACTATTTTCCTTGAAAACGTACAAGGCCGCCATTGTGAGACTCCTCATCCCTAAAATGGTGGTTTTTCTGAATGTTTCGTTTTCTGCAAGATTATGTTGACTTTTTGTCAATAATTCTTGATAAGTGATTCTAATCGCTATTGGAAGCTACATACTTGGACATGAAGCGGACAATATCATAATAGGCGGTCACATCCTTTACACTCCGCCGCAATAAGAAGCTAGTGAATTCATTGAGGAGTTTCTCCATCGCACCTGTGTACTCCTTGCTTGTGCCGTATAAAAGGTAGTCAGCAGATATATCCAAAGCAGATAGGATATTCATGAACGTTCGCAGACTTGGGTTTCTTGAACCGCGCTCTAATTGGGCGATGTAGTCTTGCTTGGTATTAGCCTTCCCAGCCAGAGCTTGCTGAGTTAAGCCTTGTTTCTCTCGTTCAGTTTTTAACCGTAGCCCAAGGTCTAATAGCCATCTTTGATTATTTTTCAATATTTTGCCTCCTGTTTTCTGCCTATCTCAAACCAGAGCAATATTACATAAATCACTATTGCTTCATGTCTGTGTTTGCGTTATAATGATAGTATAGGTTATATTATTGCCTATTTTGAGTGGTGTACGGGAAACCACTCAAAAAATGGCATGTTTTTACAGATGTCTCATGCTAAGCATATGTGTAGTGTTGCCTGCTTAGCCATTAATAAATCCAATTTCACAGCCAAAGAGTGAAGCCATAAGGCTCGAATAAAATTAAGAGAGGTGTAGGACATGGAATTCATGAAAAAATTCAAACCAGAGACAAATACCATCAAAGAATTTAACCATTGGGTAGTTCTTCTCCGGGAAAAGCAAGTTACGTTAGGGGCTTCGATTATTGCTCTCAAACGGGAAATTCCTTCATTCTCACAGATGAGCGCAGAAGAAGCTGCCGAATTCCCTGATGTCATCGCATGGTTCGAAGAATTGAATGTTAGTTTGTTTGGTGCTGAGAAGTTCAATTACGTTGCAGCTATGATGAAGGACAACTTTGTTCATTATCATGCGTTCCCTCGTTATGGCTCTGTTATTGTGAGATATGGCGTTGAGTGGAAAGATTTAAATTGGCCAAAGGTAATAGAATTTTTAGAAGTGCAGTATGATGAATCTGTTCTAGAAAGCATAAAACAGGACATGCAAGGGGCGTAATATGATGCAGGGCAACATTGTGTTCACAGGAGAAGCTTGTGCGGTTTTGAGAGAATATAAAAAGGGAAGCTCTATAAATGATTTGCATATTCTTTTCGTGCATTCTTTGACAACTGATGTTGCGTTTTATGTGTTAAACCACCCTGTCTGTGGCATTATATCCGAGGAGTCTTCATTTGCCACTCACGGTGCAAATATCCTACGCTGTAGCTTTCTTAATTCTTCCCCAAAAATAGTTTGGATAACGGGCGTTCCACGATCCAAGATTGAATATTTTTTGGGGAAGAGGATATCAATAACGCCAAACGGCATCATAAGCGAGTTTAGTAAAGCTAAGCTCGCTTATGATACTATAATTAGTCAACACGAGCATGAGGACAAGGCGATTTATGTTCCGCTAAGAAAAAAATCTATAGTCGATTACAACATAAATAGTGGTGCATTTTTAGTTGCGTATTGGCCACACAGAAATTTTAACTTTATGACGTTTTCTGTTATGCGTGATGCATTATGTAATAATCTGCGCTTATTAGGTGCGAATAAGCCATCCGCGTCGCTTGATGAAAGTGGTATTATTTGGTTTGAAAATTCGCCACTACACTCTGAGTTGTCCACCATGGCTAAAAACATTGAATTTGCATTGCCAATATTGCTCAAGCAAATTGGCTTATATGATTATCTACATGGGAAACTACAGATTGGATACAGCTTGACAAACTTGGTTGAGATGCTGAAGGAATATTTTAGTGTATTTTTGTTGTTTCATGATACATATGAAGATGTTTTAGTTGAAATAGATGCTCTTTTGAAATCGGAGTTAGGTAACACTGGAGCATACCAAGCGATGAATGTCCTAATGTGCTGCAAGTTAAACGCTTGGATGCTTGAAAACGATGTGATTCTAGAAAAACGTAAGAACTTACTTTCAAATGAAGCAATAGTTATATTGCCGCAATTCACAATAAAATCTGACATTGAATATTGCGAAAATCGCTTTCGTCATTATTTAATCCGTCAGGGATTTGAGCATTTGTGGAACTCTAAGAAAGAAGTGCTAAAGTTCTATATTGCTTTTTTTGTAGCGAAAGAGTGGAAGTTTGTCATGAATAAAATTCTATTTACAAGATTTTCGCAATGCATTCAAGAGCTTTTCCCGGATGTTCCCTTTTCCGAATTTGAATCGAAGGACATTAGTGAAATTGTTAATTTAGCGAATGAGGTTACAGCATGAGCCGATTAAAAATAGATATTACGATGTCAATGACTACAAATCCCCTATGTGGTGGAAAAGCAACCACATTGACAAAACTTAAGCAAGCTGGATTACATGTGCCTAGTTTTTATGTGATTCCAACTACGAGCTTTGATTCTTTCTGCCAGCATATAGGCATTTTGAGCTTTAAAAATTTTTATGAAAATCGAAAATATGATCCTGAAATAGAAAAGAAATTTATAGATGTTAACGCCGCACTATTGGAAGAATATTTACAGATAATTGACGATGGAGAATATATGGTGAGATCATCCTCAATTCCATCCGAAGACATTGATTTGAAAATGTTCCCTTCTATGATCTCTGGCGCATTCGAAACATATCATGCTACTTCTAAATCCGAAGTGGCGAGGCGTATTTTGGATGTATGGAGTTCACTTTTTACAGAAAAGGCATATAATCAATGTCGGCTATTTTCACAGAAATCTATCATAAGTGGCATCGGGGTTATCTTGCAAAAATATATTGCGCCTATTGTATCAGGAGTCGCTCATACTGAAGATAATATCGTCTCAATAAATTGGATAGAGGGTCATCTGTCAAAAATTGTAGGCGGGGAGGATATGGGAAATTCGGTTACGGTCTATCGTTCACCTGATCAATGCTGTATTTTGCGGGGTATTGAAGATGACATATTGCTTGTGAAAAATAAGCATCTTGAGGATGTTTTCAGAAGTATATGGAATGACTCCATGTCGGCAAAGGAAGTATTAGGAAGTGAACAGGAAGTCGAGTGGATTTATGATGGTACGCACGTGTGGATAGTTCAATCTCAGCATTTAATTGTTTAACTATAAATGGAATTAACTCAGAGATAAGGAGAGAATCTAATGAGCATCGGAGTAATGATTGTTGGTTTAAACGGAGTTAACGCATCAACGCTTGTCTCTGGTTGTTGTGCAATGCGTCTTGGCATAATCCCTAGCGAGTGTGGGATTACAACATCAGACATATTTGAGAAAGTCGATTTTGTTAATCCTGTCGATTTGGTGTTTTCAGGGTGGGATTATTTTGATTCTAATCAATATAAAATGCTTAAAAACTATGGCATAATTAAAGTGGACGAATCAGATGCGTTTATTAAAAGTTTAGAAGCTATCATTCCATATAAAGGTATACGGACTGATTTAGACATACCACATGAAGAACGATTTAATCATTTTGTATCCCCCAAAACCCCAAAAGAAGCGATATCGATTTTGGCAGACAATATTGTAGATTTTAAGACCAAATGGTCTCTTGATGAAGTTGTTGTTGTTTACCTAGGTTCGCCTAGCAAAAAAGCACATCCCGATTTGAAATTGTGTTCGTATAATGAATTGTTAAATATGGATGTCAATGCTATTCCAAGCAGCTTATTATATGCTATTGCAGCTTTGCAGAAACAGGCTCATTTTGTTGATTTCACTCCAAGCGAAACCTTAGAATTTGGATTCCTTTGGAAGCTTGCCGAAGAGTGTGGGGCTCAAATTTCAGGAAGAGATGGAAGCACTGGGCAAACCATGCTTAAGCTGACCATTGCTAATATGCTAAAAATAAGAGAACTTCGTTTAAAAGCATGGTACAGCACAAATATCCTTGGCAATCATGACGGACTCATTTTGACCAATCCCGATTATTCTGAAACAAAAATTGAGGATAAAATGAATAGTATAGCGCCTCTTTTGGGTTATGATGATTTTGAACACAAAGTAACGATTGATTTCTTTAAAACGCGGTTTGATTCAAAAGAATCGTGGGATTCGATTGATTTTAATGGATGGTTAAATACTCCAATGAAATTAAAAATGAACTGGCAAGGCGAAGACGCTATCCTTTCTGCCCCTTTAATTTTAGATATTGTAAGATTAGTTGAATTTGGTGCAAGGAAAGGTCTGAGGGGATTCCAGAAACAATTAGGGTTGTTTTATAAGCACCCATTTGGGTGTGAAGGCATGTCGCTTGAGAGCATGTACAACCAATTAATTGATTTTTATCGAGAATTGGTTTAAGCAAATGAAAATCATGAAAGGGGCTGTGGTCTTGAATCAAATTTTAATGCCTACTTCAGTTTTTTTCATTAATAATGGGAATCTTTCTGAAATCAGTCTAAAGAAAGACGAATGGATTTCAGTAAGCAACTTAAATACGGAATATTTAGAAAGAATCAAAAGTGATAATTATAAAGCTGTATTCCTCAGGCGTGAGAATATTTTCTCACATGCGATGAATGTATTAAGAAAGGTAATCTACAAATCCAGCGTAGTTGTAGCCATTGGTACTGAGGGATTGTTTGATGTTCTAGAAAACGCAGATAATTGTATTATTAATATTTCTGACAACATAATCACGATTAATGACAATGATTATGTGTTTAAAGATTTCAGCTTTTCTCGGGATGCAAGTGAAATTATGGAATACAACTTAGACACTGATGAAATATGTTATAAGCCAGACTATTACTACAATGAGGAGCTTTCTTATATCGTTGTTAATGGATATAACATGGCTCGAAATTTACTTCCTGCCTTTCATTCATCGAGGAGTGATTATCAAGGACGTATTTGGAATAAAGGTTTTATTTTTCCTCACCAGTTTTACGATTACTATTCTGTTCACACGGATGAATTTTATAATCATCTAAGAGATTATGTTTTTGTTCTTGAAAAAATATTTTCTCTTCGACATTTGAACACGAAAGAAGAAGAGTTTAGCTATGCAATTTCAAAACATTATTCATACTCAATAATTTTCTCATTTATAACTCCGATTGTTTCGGAAAAAGTAGTTGCTGTGTTAGGGAATGATGAACTTGAAAAAGTTTATAATGTGTTCGTGGTAAATTCTCCAATACATAGCAAAGATAATTTGACGGACACTTCACTGAAAAACATGAAAGATTTTCTTACAGGAGTAATCGGGGGGACGCCAAATAAGGAAAACTATTTCAATGTATATCATGCCTTTGATATGCCATCACACAACTCAGCACTTATGTATTTTGTAGCAAACATGTTATCAGATATAAGAAGATGCGTAATAAATGTAACAACCGAAAGCAATAATTGGTTTAAAGCAATATATAAGCATCGAAAGAAACCTGAAATTTATTGAGGTGAACTATATGCTGAGAGATGTTTATTTGGGAAATCTGTTATGGATTGTACCGCTGCTGTTAGCTACTTTACTTGTGCCAATAATCAAATTTATTCCAAGTATGCGAAAAAAGGGGAAGGTGCGATTCGACGCCGACTTTGTCGGATTCTTGATTTTTTTAATACTGGCAAATGTTGCCATATCGTACATTGTCGGAATATTTGCTTATGTTAGAGTAGCCTTAGAGAGTACACCAGTACGCTCGTATATGCATATTTGGATTATAACATTCATTTCCTTGAGTGCGCTTCAAGTAATAGCGTATTTTTTGTGGAGGAAGCAGGAACAAAAGGCGTTGATAAGCGTTTCCATGTCACCCAATGACTACAAGAATCTTATCTTATCCGCAGAAAAAGGTGCTCGTCTAATTTGTATTCTGCCGAAGCGTATTCATGTAATGTTTAAAACACCAGCATTGATAAGATACACGGCAGAAAGAAGGTTTGGAACGGGAAGTGAGTATATCCAAGCGTATGAAGATGAACATACAGAAAGAAAAGCCGCCCTTTATCAAGGGCTGAATAGTGGGTTAATAATTCGTGAAATGCATAACAGAAAAGCGTTGATATCATATGTTCAGCAGAGAGCGCACCACGACGTTGAGAACATTGAAAAAGTGCACTTTATTGACATGTTAAATGAGTGGAAACGTGTGTTAGCTCAATATTCAAGCAATTATTTCGTGAGATTAACTGACGAAAATCTTCCTCTGAAGTATGAGTTAATAGATAACAAAAAAATGGTTATGCATGAGTCCGTAGGGAGCAATAGCAGAGATCGACTTAACGCAATTATGATAGAAAGCACAGGCATTGTTAGTACAATAGCAAATGATTTTTCTCAAGTATGGGAGAGAGTTCCTCAGAATCAAAGAAGCAATGTAGCAATGATTGAGTTCATTGATAATGTTTTGCTTCCGCTGTTAAATTGATTACGTAAAGGATCGATGAATGATGATTACAAAAAATACTTCACCAACACCAGAAATTGCAAAACATTTCTCCAGTCGTTCAGAAGTATATGATACACACGGCACGTGGGTTCAAGACAATTCAGTTTTAACGTCTATATCTTCGTTTCTTCCGGAGTCACCATCGAGTCCGATTGATATCGTGGATTTAGGATCTGGAACTGGTTCAGTTGCAAAGCACATACTTGATAGATACTCATTCTGTAAATCAATAACTGCTGTCGATATTTGCGAAGATATGCTTTCAAAAATTGCTGACACTGCTATTGTGAAAAGTGTTGCTTCTGTGGACTCTCTCCCATATACGGATAATTCTTTTGACTTCGCTGTCTCTCGTCAATGTTTTCATTATGTTGAAAATTTATCTGAGTCCATTAAAGAATTAAAGAGAGTTATTAAAAGTGGAGGGATTTTTGTTTTGTCTCAAATAGTCCCTTTGGAAACGGAAGTAAAGCATTATTGGTCTGAAGTTATTAGGTTTAGGCAGCCATTAAGAAAGCATTTTTTCTCTGAATCAGATTGGGTAAAAGCTTTTTCTGATGAAGACATCCTACCTTTAGATGTAAAGAGGAATTCGCACAGGGGATCTGTTATGAAATGGGCAAAGAAGTATAAAATTGATGACAAAACAATGATCGATGAGTATAAGCGACTATTAAATAAAGCACCAAAGCAATTTATTGATGAATATAGTGTGACCGTAGATGAACAAGATGTGAGTTATAATTCGTTTTGGGTTACAATAAAATTCCAAAACGAATGATGAAAAGACTCCCAAAGTGCTTTCTCAGCTTAATCAAGTTTTCACAATGCAATACAAGGGTGAGAGATGGCCAAACACACCATTTCTTACCCTTGTTTGGTTAAATCGCTTATGCGATTACGAACTTAATATTACTGCAAAATATTACAATGCAACATCATGTCTGCGTGTCGGCTGTACCTTGTTCGGATCGTCACGCATGATGGTTTCTATGCTTCGTCTAATTGCCTCCATGTTGGGGATTTCTTCTTTAAGTGAGTAGTATTCGTCGCATAAGGTGTACCGCTTGGTGGCAAGCTCCTTTTGCTCTTTCTGCCAGTCCTTGATTGGCAATTCGGTTCTGTCGTTCATAACGGCGGTAAAGTGCTGTTGTGCCGCTTGATAGGCTTCGATTGCATTGGCGTGTTTGTCATAATAGGCTTCCTGTTTCTTTGTGGCGGCTTCATGCTCTTTGACGGCTTTGCTCTTGGTGAATGGGCTTATACTGTTGAGTGCGGCGGGGTCGGTTTTGGGTGCAAGGGATTTGTATTTTTGATAGACAGCTTTATGCTGTTTGTTGTTCTCGGCATGGGCGAGATGTACAGACAAAGTTTCCAAACGCCGCTCGGCTTTTTTGATGTTATCGGTGACATCTTTCAGTCGCTCATTTTTGCGTACAACAGTGTCGGCAAAATCCTCTACGGTGGCGATATTGTTTTGTTGTAGGAAAATTAAAACTTGTGCTTGGGTTTGTAAGCTGCGTACCTTCCGCCAATCGTTTTTGAGGTTCTTACCTTTGGCAACGCCGCCCATGATGTCCATAAGGCTTGGTGGGTTGTGGATGGGGTGCTTGTACAGCCAATCTTTAACCTTACGAATGCGAGCTTTGGTCTGCTTGATTTCACTGTTAAGAGATTGCACACGGCGGTTATAATTGCCTTTCTCGGTGCGTATGCCTTTCTGCTCCATTTGGTGTGCGGCTACGCCTAAGTGTATGGTGGGAATTAAGCCGTTGCCTTGTCGTTCATAACTTCTGTGGTCAACCTTGTTTGAGACGATTTGCTGTTCGCCATCGGGAGTATGGACAATCTTCTCTGCGTGTCCGCATTTCTCTAAATGCCTATTGAGCATATCAGCCCAACCTTTGCGCCAATCCTCGGCTTTGGTTTTGTCGTTCCAATCTACGGT
>Ga0209755_10005241_pt1 | contig 14829 bp, 14 predicted proteins | sample TergutCo191P1_FD_187301 | JGI IMG/M metagenome (GOLD analysis project Ga0209755, IMG submission 187301) | Cornitermes sp. P1 segment gut microbial communities from Petit-Saut dam, French Guiana - Co191P1 (SPAdes) (version 2) | ecosystem: Host-associated > Arthropoda: Insects > Digestive system... | reverse complement strand
TCTAAAACCATCGAGTGGTAGGAGAAATTCACCAATCCACAGTATCCCTTACAGTGTAGCACATTGTCCTTGAAGAGGGACGTTAATAACTACTACTATATAATACAAGGAGTTAAAACGATGCTTATAAAAACGATTCCAGTTGGGATGTTGGAGACTAACTGTTATATTGTAACGGATGATGAAACGAAAAAGTGTGCGGTAATTGATCCGGGTGATGATTCAACTGTGATACTTGACTACATAGAGTCAAACAATCTAAAACCGGTCGCTATCTTTTTGACACATGGGCACTACGACCATCATATGGCGCTTGACGCCGTGATAGAGGCAACCGGAGCAACGGCATATATCCACAAAGATGAGGTTAACCGAAGCGGTCAAAGGGGGAGACACAAGCTTGATGACAATGGAAAACTCACGTTCTACTCGGAAGGAACCGTTGTACGGGTTGGTGCGCTCAAGTTTGTCGTACTCGAAACCCCGGGACATTCTCCGGGTTCGGTAACGCTTATGTGTACAGATGCGGTATTTACGGGCGATACGCTGTTTCGCGGAGATTGCGGGCGAACAGACCTTGAAGGAGGCAGTGACGATGCAATGATGAAGTCGCTCAAGCGCTTATCGGAACTCGATGGAGATTATGAGGTCTATCCCGGTCACGAAGAGCATTCCTCTCTGAGTTATGAACGCAGCTTCAATAAGTACATGAGATACGCTGCCGGAGAGAAAACGCCATAATGAAGCTATGTAGTAAGCTCAAATCACAGACTTCGCCGCCTTGGGGAACACTTACGGGCATACGCCCTGCTAAAGTTGCGGAAAAACTGCTTATATTCGGAGAAACTGTACAAGCCGTAATTGAAACGCTAAAGATAAAATATCATGTGGAACCCGGCAGGGCGGCGTTATGTGCGGAAACCGCGCAAAACGCAATCAGGCTCAAAAACTCTCTGACTGCCCGCGATGTTGCGCTGTATATAGGGATTCCGTTTTGCCCAACCAGATGTGCCTATTGCAGTTTTGTCAGTAACAGCGTAGAAAAATCATTTAACATGGTAGAATCATTTGCAGACACACTTCTTCACGAAATAGAAGAAATGGCGGCGCTCGCAAAGGAGTTTGATTTGCGGATAATCTGCGCATACATTGGCGGAGGGACGCCGACATCGCTTCCGGAATCTAAACTTGAACAAATTATGGCAGCCCTCAAAAATTCATTTGAATTATCTAATCTCCGCGAATATACTGTCGAAGCCGGACGCCCGGATACGATTACCGCACAAAAACTGACTATTGCGACCGGGATGGGGGCGACAAGGATTTGTATAAATCCGCAATCAATGTCCGATGATGTGCTCTTTGCGATCGGGCGGGCACACAGCCCGGAGGATGTGCACCGCGCAGTCAGGCTGGTGCGGCAAACCGAAGCGGCGCTCAGCATGGATATAATAGCCGGACTTCCCTGTGACACTCTTGAGGGCTTTTGCGGAACGCTTGATACAGTGCTTGAATTTATGCCGGAGAGCATTACGGTTCACACGCTATCTCTAAAAAAAGGCTCAAAAATAATGCTTGAAAACACAGCGCTTCCGAACAGCGTGGATGTGGAAAAAATGTTAGAGTATGCATCAGAACGCCTTAGAACACGCGGCTACTCACCGTATTATGTATATAGGCAAAAATACATTTCCGGAGGATTTGAGAATATCGGATGGAGTTTGCCGGGTTATGCGGGAATATACAACAGTTGTATGATGGATGAGCTATGCACTGTATTGGCGCTGGGCGGCGGTGGCGTAACTAAGCTTGTGACTGCCGACGGAAGAATAGAGCGGATATTTAACGCAAAATATCCGCGCGAGTACATAATATTAAAAGAAAAAATGAAACACAAAATAGGGAGAGTGAGAGAGGTGCTCCTTTCTTGAAATAGCATCACAAAGATCGCGGTAGATTTTTTGTCCGGCGAGGCGAAAGGCCGCGGGAATATCATTGCTATTTCAATGTTGTTCAGCGAAGTTAGACGGAAAAAGATTCCGTATTATTTGTAAAGTTATTTTAAGAATGGAGCGCCGTATGCCATATCCATATAATATCAAAGCCATAAACAGATGGGCCTCAGAGGATCCGGAGGGTTTTGCGCGTGAGTGTGAAGCAATTTACAACAGGAAAGTAATGGAAGCTGCCGCCGGTATTCACGAAAGATCGCGGCAAAGTCGTATTGTTTTCCTATCGGGACCTTCAGGTTCGGGAAAGACAACAACCGCGTTGAAAATATGCGATGCTATCAAGAACCTCGGCATATATGCCCACACAATATCGATGGATATGTACTTTCTTACGAGTGACCGTGAATCAGCTCCTCGCCTGGATGATGGCGAACATGACCTCGAATCGCCGTATTGTTTGGATTTGGGACTGCTTAACAAACATTTCCGCGAACTTGACAAAGGGAAGGAAGTCACCATTCCGTATTTTTGCTTCCATAAACAAAAGAGAGACACGTCGAAAGGCAAACCCCTTAAACTTGCCGAGAACGAAATCGTTATTTTTGAAGGTATTCACGCTTTAAATGACATGCTCGCGGATGGACACCCAAATGCTTTTAAACTTTATATCAGCGCACGTTCCGATATAGAAGAAAACAATAATGTGTGCTTCAAGCGGACATGGACAAGACTTCTTCGGCGTGTCGTGCGCGATGAACTGTTTCGCGGCATGGGCGCGTCGAGGACACTTAAAATGTGGGCAAACGTCCGCGATGGCGAAAAAAAGTATATTTCTCCGTTTAAGTATAAAGCTGACTTGCTTTTCGACTCATCAATGGCATACGAGGTGCCGGTTATGAAAAAACTTGCGCTAAAAGCGCTCAGCGAAGTTCCCGACGGCACTGACCGCTTGGAAGAACTCCGCTCGCTATTGCCGGCGCTTTCGGAATTTGAAGAAATTGACTCAAAGCTTGTACCACCCAATTCAATCTTAAGGGAATTCATCGGCGGCGGAATTTACTCGTAGGCGGAAGCTATATCGTAGAGAAAATCTACTCGTAGACGGAAAACAGGGGACGGTTATTACAATGCGAAACTTTTTTCGAAAATTTATGGTGGGCAGATACGGTCCGGATCATCTATGCATTGCGATGATTGTTTTTTCATTTGCCCTGTCGCTGTTGCACGCCATCATAGGGTACACTCCTTTGCTGGTTTTATCCTATGCGGCATTTGGACTGACGCTGTTTAGAATGCTATCGCGCAATGTTTACCGCCGCCGTGCCGAAAATGACAAGTTCATCAAATACTGGTGGCCAATATGGATAAAAATGAAGCGCTGCACGAAGAGAGCAAAACAACTTAGAACCCATAAAGTAACAAAATGTCCAAAATGCGGAGCCAAACTGCGTGTTCCGCGGGGCATTGGCAAACTCAGAATTACATGCTCAAAATGCGGAGAAAAGCTATTCATGAAATCGTAGAGTTGATAGACCGTCCGCACCTCCCAAAAAAACTCGCCCGTATTGACAATCATTAAGAAATATGTTACTATCTCCCTGCATTGATTTAGAATTTATGATGCGATGAAAGTCTATAGCTTAGTTTCGGGATAATGCCGCTCTTGGCGGTGTCTTTTCCACCCGATACCCGGCTGTTGGACATGAGAAAGCGGATATGCACTGCCGCAAAAGAAAAGAAAGGTAAAACAATGATCACAAAAGAACAAAAAGGGCAAGTAATCGAAAGTAACCGTACCCACGAAAGCGACACAGGTTCGCCGGAAGTACAAATAGCAATCCTCACCGAGCGCATCAAACAACTCACCGAACATCTGAAAGTCCACAAAAAAGACAAGCACAGCGAACTCGGTCTGCTGAAAATGGTTGGTCGCCGCCGCAGTCTGCTTGACTATCTGGCAAAAAAAGACATAGAGCGTTACAGAGCATGTATCGCCAAACTGGGAATAAGAAAATAAAGCAATGTCGGAGCCGGTCTCTTGAGCTTAGACCGGCTCTGTTATGCGTATAAGGAGTAAAAGAAGTATGATTATCAAAAAAAGACAATTTCCAAACGAGAAAAAATACAGCATGGATTTCGCCGGGCGCCCCCTTACAATGGAAACAGGCAAGCTGGCAGAGCTTTGCAACGCCTCTGTGCTTGTGCGCTATGGTGAGACCGTAGTCCTCGTTGCAGTGACCGCATCTGCGCGCCCGCGTGACGGCATAGACTTTTTCCCGCTTTCGGTAGATTTTGAAGAAAAACTTTACGCCGTAGGCAGAATACCCGGAGGATTTTTGCGCCGCGAAGGCAGACCCGGTGAGCGCGGCGTGCTTGCAGGGCGTATGATTGACAGACCGATGCGCCCGCTGTTTCCCGATGACTTGCGCAATGATGTTGCAATAACATGCACGATCCTTGCAGTTGACCATGACTGCTCACCTGAAATAGCGGCTATGGTCGGAGCGTCCGCCGCAATTTCGATATCCGACATACCTTTTAACAGTCCCATCTCAGGCGTTGGGCTGGGTCTTATTGATGGCAAATTCATCATAAACCCGACAACGGAGCAGCGCGAAGTTACGGAAATGTACTGCACCATTGCATCCACAGCGGGCAAGGTGGTTATGATTGAAGCCGGCGGAAACGAGATACCCGATGATGTGATGCTCGAAGGAATTCGTGCGGCGCACGAGGCAAACCAGCCTGTCATAAATCTCATCAATCAAATGGTCGCGGAAATCGGCAAACCCAAGTTTGAATATGCTAAGGCATCTTTCAATGAAGAGCTTTTCGCAAAAATAGTCGATAAATATCTTGATGATGTCAGACATTCTATGGATACCGATGACAAAAAAGTGCGCGAAGAGCGTTACAATGCAGTTGTTGAGCGTATGATTGCCGACTTTGAAGAAGACTATCCGGAGATAACAGCGCAGCTTGAGGAAATCACATATAAAATCCAGAAAAAAGTCGTCAAAGAATGGCTTTTACAAGGCAAGCGTGTTGACGGCAGGGCAATGAATGAAATTCGCCCGCTTGCCGCCGAAGTAGGGGTGCTTCCGCAGGTACACGGTTCGGGGCTGTACACGCGGGGTCAGACACAAGTGCTTTCGGTTGCAACACTCGGCACAGTTTCTAATGTGCAAAAGCTTGATACGATTTATGAAGAAGAAACAAAGCGCTATATGCACCACTATAATTTCCCGTCGTTTTCCGTAGGCGAGGCGCGTGGCGCCCGCTCAACCACCCGCCGCGAACAGGGGCACGGCGCTCTTGCGGAAAAAGCGCTCGAACCTGTACTGCCGGGCATAGATGAATTTCCGTATGCAATCCGCGTTGTCTCGGAAGTAATCTCCTCAAACGGCTCAACATCACAGGGCGCGATTTGCGGGTCAACACTTGCACTGATGGATGCCGGCGTGCCGATTAAGGCTCCCGTTGCCGGAATCTCCTGCGGTCTTATATCCGATGGTGACAAATGGACAACATTTATCGACATTCAGGGAGTTGAGGACTTCCACGGCGAGATGGATTTCAAAGTTGGCGGAACAAGAAAAGGCATAACCGCAATTCAAATGGACCTTAAAAATGACGGGCTGACAATGGATATCATCAAATCAGCATTTGACATGTGCCGTGAGGCACGTATAGAAATGCTCGATGAAATAATGCTCCCGACAATCTCAGAGCCTCGAGCAGAGCTGGCTGCGACAGCGCCTAAGATGATAATGATGAAGATACATCCCGACAAGATAAGAGAAGTCATAGGCTCGGGCGGCAAGGTAATTCAGAAGATTTGTGCGGATACCGGCGCGAAAATCGACATAGAGGATGATGGAAACATCTATATCGCATCAGCGGATATAGATGCATGCCGCGCAGCCAAGCAAATGATAGACGACATAGTGTTTGTTCCGGAGATCGGAAAAATCTACTACGGCAAGGTCGTGAGAATCATTCCGATTGGAGCCTTCGTGGAACTGGTTCCCGGAAAAGACGGCATGGTTCATATATCGAAGCTTGAGAATCGCCGTGTTGAAAAGGTTGAAGATGTGCTCAAAGAGGGCGACATGACTTGGGTAAAGGTCATGGAAATAGATGATCGCGGGCGCGTAAATCTTTCGAGAAGAGACGCCATAAAAGACCGCGAGGCAATGGGTCTGAAAGATTAACAATGAGGTTAATGGGCTGAGCTGATAAGATACGAAGTTAACAGAATGCCAAATAAAAGGAATAAAGTCAAAGAAACAGATGAAATCCACTTCAATTCGGATTTCATCTGTTTTTATTATGGCATATGCTGCGGTTTCGGCGCAGTCAGGAGCAGCATGTTATCATCATATTACGGATTTGATGATTGCACAGCAATCATCATGAAATAATTACTTTTTGCTATAGAATCTTTCCTCGTATACAGGTCTATCCATGTCGGCTTCAAAGAAAAGTGCGATACATCCCGGACCGACATGTGCGCCGATGACGGGACCCATCATGGAAAGCTTGAATTCTTCAACTTCAACTTTTGATTTTACAATCTCAGACAAGGCTTTTGCATCCCCTTCGCAATTACTGTGGATAATGACTACTGTTTTAAGTTTGGTATCATCGTTAAGGCTGCGTTTTAATTGAGATGCAAGTGTTTCCAGAGAGGCTTTGCGCCCGCGGGCTTTATCTTTGAGCTTAAGTGAGCCGTCCGGGTGCACATTGAGAAGCGGCTTGATTCCGATTATAGATCCCGCAACAGCTTGGAGCTTGCTCAAGCGACCACCCCTGTGTAGGTACATCAAATCGTCAACCGTAAAAAGCGAGAAGCAGGAGTGTTTTTTCTTCTCAAGCCATTGTGCGGTTTCTTCCAGAGACAAGCCTTCTGCGCGCTTATTTACGGCAAGAACCGTAAGCAATCCAAACCCACCGGATGCATTTAGGCTGTCAACTACACAGATTTTGCAGTCAGGATACCTCTCGCGCACAGTGTTCAACGCAACTGCAGCATTTTGTGCTGTCCCCGAAAGGCCGCTGCTGAGCAAAATGACGAGAAGCTCTTCATCTCGCTTTGCGTATTCAGTAAACACCTCTGTAAATATTTCAGGATTTATAAGCGTGGTTCCGGCCTTGCTGCCGCTGCCCAGTCTGTTATAAAATTCTTCGGCAGAAATTTCTTGCCAGCTTCCGTCCGCATGTTCCACTCCGTCTATATTAAACGCAATGGGAACTGTTTTTATGTTATTAGCTTCGAGGTACTCCTTGGGCAAATCGCAGCCTGTGTCTGCCATAATTGTAAATAAGCTCATAGTTATCACCTTTCAAAATTTGATGGACCCGCTAACCGCAGACTTTTCTTCCTGACATTATTGCACCGATTCGGCAAAAACACAAGTACTAATTCAGATATTTATGTAAGCATTAAATGGGTTGATGCTTCATGGAACTTGATTGTTCGCCGGAAATACTGACTTTTGCAAATAAAATTATATACTTTTCTGACCAAGCGCAAAGCAACTAACTACTTGCACTTGAGTAGCGCTTCAGTGCTCTGTTCCATATAATGCGCTGAACACAAAAAAGGATAAGCGGAGCAGCTATGCACCATATAACCATCATGGGGCTAATCTCACCAATAACAGCCAGCGGCCCCATATTTGTGATAAGAAAAACAGGAATAACGAATAATCCGACTAATTGTATTGCTTGATTATATATTATCATAGGCATATTGTTAAAGTCCCATAGCATGTCTCCAAGCCTCATTAACCCATCTCCGCTTATGAACCAAAAGGCAGAAAGGCTGAGTATAAGAAAAAAGCTGTAGGCTAATGCCATTCCGCATAGCGTAAGGGCAAAATACGAAAACACATTTATAAAGTTGAATGCAATTTCTGCGCGCAACCACCCCATTACTACCATTGCTCCGCCAATTGGAACAGACACCATCGCATATCCAATGTAAACCCGCTCTAAGCTAATGATAAACTGTGTTGATATTGGCTTCACAATATACATATCGAGCTCACCGTTTCGCACAAGAAATGGTATTCTAAAAAAGTTAAGATAGTAGAATGTCATGTAAACGCCTGATAATGCGCTGTACGTTCCTATAAAAATCAGCATTTCATCAGGTGACACACCATTGATAGAGACACCGACGCTTTGGACGACAATGGCATATGTAGCCTTAATCAACATAAAGGCCAATTGCACGGCGCATGCAAGAAGAAAGTTAAAGCGATACTCCATCTGTGCCATAATGCTATTTTTAAAGCAGATGCTATATATCTTCATATAACGCTTCATGTTGCGTATGACATTAAACATATCCTTTCTCCTTATCAACCACCTGCCGCAATATAAAGGCGAAGTCCTTTTTTCCAAATGCGGTCAATCAAAAACTTAAATACTAATATCCATCCAATTTGAATGGATATGCCAATAATTATTTCTTCAATATGCAGCATGCCGTTTATGATGTTGACCGGGAAATAAATAGTATAATAAAATGGAAAAATGCGAAGTATTGTCATAGCCGTCGAACCGAAAATATCCAAGGGAAAGAAGGCGCCCGATAATACCAAACCAACTGTATTGATTGCGTGTAATATGCTATCTACTTCAGTAAACCAAAACGCTATGCATGAAATAAAGTACGACATCATGAACTTTAATATCATTGCGATAAATATCGCCAGGATAAAAAAGAATATTGAAGCCAAAGAAAATGAAAATGCGTAAACAACCGAAAAAAGCAGAAGCATTGCCGCCGTAATTATTAACGTCACCCCAATGTTTACGAGCTTATCGCCGATATATCGGCATTGTATGTATGAAAAATAGCTGATAGGCTTTATTAAATACTTGCTCAACTCTCCTGACTTTATATCTTCGGCGACTGTCCCTAAAAAATCAGCAGATATAATCTTTGAAATTACCGTCGCTAAAACCGCATATAGAATCATTTGCTGGTAAGAAAAATTAAACAAATACTGCTCTCCGGAATTTGCGAACAATGCGCCCCACATAAATATCTGAATGAATATCGGAAAAACGCAAGAAAGTAATAATAAGAGCATATTTGCTCTGTATTCAAGCGCAGCCTGTATGCCGATCAGCATAGCCTTTATATATTTTTTCCTACCCATAATAAAAGACATTCCTTACTTGCCAATACTTTGATATATTTCAATGATTGAATCTTCAATGGGAATATTTTCGATTGTAAAATCAGTCATTTTCAAGTCATCCATCAGAAAATGTATACCTGCAGATAGTTCATTTACATTTAGTTCAAGCGTTATACTTGCACTGTTACATTCTCTTAATACTCCAAGTGAAGTGATCTGTTCAATTTGTTCCGGTGTTGTTTCATCATGTAATGATATTTTTAACATTTTCTTATTTTTATAAACATCGCTTAACTCAGATAACAAACCGTCAAAAACAAGTGTCCCATCGTTGATTATAATGGATCGCTTACATAGTTTTTCAATATCATCCATATAATGGCTCGTCAGTATGATTGTAGTTTTGTACTGTCGGTTATAATACTTTATAAAATCCCGAAGATCCCTTTGTGCAATAAGATCAAGCCCTATCGTTGGTTCATCAAGAAATATTACCTCGGGTCTATGCAGCAATGATGATATTATTTCCATTTTCATCCGTTCGCCAAGAGATAATTTGCGCACGGGAACAGCCAGCAGATGCTTGACATCTAATAGTTCGGTCAGTTCACCCACGACTTTTTTATACTCGGAATCACTTATCTCATATATATGTTGGTTAAGTATTAAACTATCGCTAGCGGGCAAATCCCACCAAAGCTGATTTTTCTGAGCCATCACTACGGCAAATCGCCTCTTGAACTCCTTTTTTCGTTCCCACGGCACAAAACCCATTACCTCCGCTGTCCCCGATGTGGGAAAGAGTATTCCAGACAGGAGCTTCAAAGTTGTCGTCTTGCCGGCGCCATTAGGACCAAGAAATCCGACTATTTCACCCTTTTCTATAGTGAATGATATATCTCTCACAGCTTCGTTGTAAAGCTTTTCTCGGTGGAAAAGATTCTTAAACGAATTTTTTATACCTGACTCTTTTTTGTGATATTCGTATACTTTATTAAGAGCCTTGACCATTATTATTTCCATATTGTTATTCCTTTTTACAACCGTTTTTCTGATTACACTTAACCATTGGCGCTTATGTACTTTCGGATGCCCTTCTTCCACATGCCGGAGGCTAAGAGCAACAAAAGAACAGGCACAGCCACACCCCACACTGCTTCAAGTAGGGATAGTTTATCCAGCACAAAAAGCCCGGGCCAATTAGTCAGAATAAAGATAGGCAGAACAAATGTGCCTATTCTCTGAATCGTTCTCCCATAGAGTGCCATTGGCATATTATTGAAATCCCACAAAGCTGAAAATAGCGTATAAATCCCATTTATTGAAGTAACCCAGAAAACCAACACGGCCTGTAAGATCATAAAAGAGTATGTCAAAAGTATACCCATCAACATGAAAAATATAAATCCTGAAATAGTTATGAACGTGACGGGAATGCAAACGCTGTGCCAGCCAATTATTATAAGGGTTAATCCCACTAAAAAATTTGGGATGGTCATAGCAAAATTAAATTTACCAAGAGTTAGTAAGAATATCAGTGATCCCGGCTTCACAATCATCATGTCGAGCTCCCCGGCAATAACTTTTTCAGGAATTGTCATAATGGTCCAAAAGAAGCACAAAACACCGGTCATGAAACAATAAACCCCTATAAACAGCACAACCATGTTTGGTGACAGTGAACCAATATTAACTCCCGCACTAATGACGACTACGAGATAGGTTAGTTTTATGCACATGTACGCCAACTCTACAAACATACCTGATATAAAATTTATTCTATATTCAAGTTGACCCAGTAGTGACATCCTCATGAAAACAAAAAGTAGTTTAATGTAATAGCCGGTGCGGTTAACAGCTTGTCCCACTATATGCAAATCATTATCCCCCAACAGCAACGAATTTATTTAAACCAATATTCCATAAAAGCTTTGTACTTAAGCATAGCACCGCAATCCACATTGCCTGTATTAGCAAGCCAACGCATGATTCAAAAACAGTTACCGATCCGGTCAAAACACTGATTGGAAAATACATTGTGTATTGAAACGGGAGATATTGAGAAATGTATACATATGTTTCTCCAAATATGGAGATAGGGAATACCCCACCGCTGAGTACCAACAATATTACGTTGACCGCATGGAATAATCTGCCGACTTCAGTGAGCCAAAATGCCGTAATACTAATCAGGATAAAGATGTAGAAATTTAGCAGCAGCCCGAGCAGCAAAGCCGCTATAAAAAAGAGTATGCTGTATAATTCCGTTTCATGTCCGGTCAAAAACCACAGAACACCAAGTACCGCCCCTGTAAACACCAGTAAGGTGACTGACGGGGTAAGCTTTTGACCAAAAACTTGGAGCATGCGGAACTGAATATAATTCAAAGGCTTGATGAGAAACGAAGCAAGTTTACCAGAATGTATATCATTGTTGACAGTCTCTTCAATACCCGTAGTGACAAATTTTCCGACGGCACCTGCTATAGCAACATAAGCCAACATCTGCTGCAACGTAAATCCATACATAACATCATCACTTGAGCCGCCGAACACAGCATACCATAGAAAAACCTGTACTATAATTGGAAAAAGTGTACTTAAGATAAGCACAAAAAAGTCAAATCGATATTCGAGAGAGTGACCAATGCCAATTTTGAAAGATGCAATATATTTACTCAAGACAAACACCATCGCTTCCACTAGCGTATGCCAGAACATAATCCGTCCATAGAGAGGATATCCTCAGCTATCTGTATAGATAGATTCGATAATTCTTTCCATGGAAATATTTTCAATCGTAAAATCCTCCACAGGAAAAGTTGATAAAATTTGCGGTAAAATAACGCTTATTCGATCTTGAAGCATTTCCATTGTAATCAAATTTTGCTCAGTTGCTATTATTTTTCCAAATTTTGAGAGTAATGAGGGATCCACCACAGAAGAAAAAGTCAGTTTAATAATCTTGCTGGAGCCTTCATATTTCCTCAAATTGCTGATAGAGCCGTCGTAAATAATGCTTCCTTTGTTGATAATGATAGTGCGATTACAAAGCTCCTCAATGTCCTTGGTATAGTGGCTTGTCAATAAGACTGTCGCCCCTGTCTTTTTATTGTACTGCTTTAAATATTCCCTAATTGACTTTTGAGACAAAAGATCAAGCCCGATAGTTGGCTCATCAAGGAAAAAGACGCGCGGCTTATGCAGCAATGAGGCAATCAGTTCCATTTTCATACGTTCGCCCAAGGATAGACGACGAACCTGCACTTTGAGAAAATCCTGTACGGACAGCATCTCAGTGAGTTCATTGACTGTTTCTCTAAACTGTTCATCCGGAATTTCATATATATGCTTATTGAGATTCAAGGATTCTATTGCAGGAAGATCGATCCAGAGTTGTGACTTTTGCCCCGCGACTAAAGCAAAAGACCGCTTGAAAGCATCTTTACGCTCCCAAGGGATATATCCATTCACCGTAGCTTCACCCGCAGTCGGGTACAGTATGCCTGAAAGCATTTTTAACGTGGTGGTTTTCCCCGCTCCATTAGGGCCGATGAAGCCTATGATTTCGCCTTGTTCAACTGAAAACGATATGTTCTTAACAGCGTATCGAATGCTTTTCTTTCTTTTAAAGAGATTTTTTGCAGACCCCTTAAGCCCTGCTTCTTTCTCATAGTATTCAAAATCTCGAGTTAACCCTTTGACATCAATTATTGGCATTTATCGACCTCCCCATCCTTACACCGGATTTCATAATCCTGTTCACAACATATTACGCTTTTTTCGTATGTCGTCGCCGTAGAAGCGGAGCACTTGGTATTCGCCTTCCAAGCGGGACATTATCTGCTCGGAGTATCGGCGGCGCATTTCATCCAGTGTCAGGTTTGAGTTTACTATTGTTTTTCTTGCATTTATCAGCCTTGTGTTAATTATTTCGTACAGTACCGAAACGGTAAATGCCGTAGTCATCTCCGTACCTAAATCATCAATGATGAGAAGGTCACATTCCATGCAACGCCTTATATCACTGCGGACTTCTCCGGGTTCCTCTGCCCGTTGGAATCTTGCATCTTCAAATTTTGAAAAAATCGACGTTGCCATGTCGTAGACGACTGAAAACCCGCTATCGGCTACAACTCCGGCTATGCATGCAGAAAGAAATGTCTTACCAAGTCCCGGCGAGCCTATAAGCATTAGATTCATTGACTTCTTTCCGAAACGCTCTGCATATAAGACACAAAAATTATAGACATCTTCCATGCTTTGACGCGGGGAAACACCGCTTTCGGATTTCGGAGTATCATCATAAAGTGTGAGGTCAAAGTTCTCAAAGGTTTCGTTTCCGAGCTTAAACAGATTGGATAAAGATGCTCTTTGCTCTTCTGCATACAGACTCTTTAAGCACTCACACATTTTCGAGTTTATATATCCCGTATCATGGCAGCTTTGGCACATGTACTCATCTTCAAGATAGTCTCCCCGAAACCCGGCACGAATCAAGGCATCTTCGCGCTCTTTTTGCAACTCAAGATTTCTTTTGCGGATATCCTCTATCTTCTGCGTCGTACCCACTGACAGAGCCGCACCAACAAGTTCTGACATCGTTGCCCTGAGCTCTATATCCAGCTCACGTATATGCGGAGCTTTTGCATAGACTTTTTGAAGCTTATGCATGGCAAAGCTTTCATGCTGCCGCTTTTTTTCTTCAAAATCAGCCTTCGCCCGCGCCAGTATTTTTCCATCAAGTGCCATTATTTGCCGACTCCCCACATAAATCGATTTATCTATGCTACCCGGTAGCCGATACCAAGCGGTATGTCATGGATTTTTCGCGTAAGTAGGGCTTTAATCCCCGTATTAGCAAAAAATTCCTGACATATTGCTTGATATCGGCGGATATTTAGTCTGAAATGTTTATTCTTCTACTTTATTTAAGAGCCGCTGCATGCGTTCCATTTCGGCGCGGTTTGGCTCGCCGTGCTTTTGTGAGCTTTTGCCTGCACTCCCCGCTGCTGCACCTTTTTTTTGACCGCCATCTTTTTCAAGCACTTCCTCTGCGGTGTGCAGACCCTTACTATGCCAGTTGTTTATTATTTTGTCTATGTACGGCCAGGTGAGACCATTTGTGTTAACCACCGTTTTGTCATATGCAATCGCAATTGCATCAGGCTTGTATCCCATTTCAATCCAGTTGTCAACATAGCGCTTCTCGGTAGCTGAAAACCCGCGATCCCTTATTTGGAGTACACTCTTGATTTCACCTCGTATGCTCTTTCGCGCCTCAAGCGCTTTGAGGTATTCTTCCGCCCTGTCAAGGGTGAATATCCCCTCGCGTTCCCATGTGTATGCGGCTTTTTCGATATATCGTATCGACGGGGCTCTTCCATCTCCGGTTATTCGGGATTCGTTTATGCAATGCGTGATAAGTTGGAGTATGACATCCGGCGGCAAACGCAAGTTGTCATATATACCAAACAATCTGAGCAGTTCATCCGGTGACAATATCTTACCAAGCCTGCGCTGTGTTTCTTCGACCACAATCAAAAAATCAGAGCCTGACAAAATTTCTTGTTTCACTTCACGCTCGGTATACTGACGAGGTTGTGCCTCAATCGAAGATTCCGAATGCGCAGATGCTTTTGCGCCGGCTGCATTTTGCGCCGAATCAGACGCTTTACCCGCCGCCGCTCCTGTATCGGCATCTCCGTCCAGATGCACAA